>Ga0247691_1000004_pt1 | contig 249706 bp, 219 predicted proteins | sample CNK32_metaG_FD_182721 | JGI IMG/M metagenome (GOLD analysis project Ga0247691, IMG submission 182721) | Soil microbial communities from Purdue University Martell Research Forest, Indiana, United States - CNK32 | ecosystem: Environmental > Terrestrial > Soil > Temperate forest > Bulk soil...
GCCCCACCCCGATGGGGTCAAGGTCAGGATCGACCCACCTCAAGGTCACAACCCGATGGGGTCAAGGTCAGGATCGACCCACCTCAAGATCACAACCGATGGGGTCAAGGTCAGGATCGACCCACCTCAAGATCACAACCGATGGGGTCGAGGTCAGGTTGTGTCATCGAAAGATGACAGTGTTTCGGCGATTACTTCGCCGCCGCCGGTCGCGGCACCTTGTAAATCGTCAGAAAGCCCGCGCGATCGGTGACGATGACAGTGTTGCTGGCGTGGTCATACGCCATCGCGTACGCGGCGACACCGTAGAGCGACGCGGGGGTCACGCGGCGGTTTGAGCCGGAGAAGGCGACGCTGGCGTTGCAGCGCTGCTCGGCAAAAAGGAGCAGCTCGGGCGACGCCAAGGCGGCGATCTGGGCGCCGCTCCCCTCGGGGAGGCAGATGGCGTCGCTGTTGGTCAGGTCTCCGAAATTGATGGCCATCCGCATCTGGCCGTTCGTGCCGGCGGTCATCTGCTTCACCGGCTTCGTCATCGACAGCGGCTTTTCGAAGAGGGAGTTGCGGCTGAGTGCGATCAGCGCCTGATCGCCGGCGGCAAACAGCGCCGCTTCGATCGTCTTGTCGGTCTGCAGCGGCTCGCGGGCCAGCTCGGCGAAGGTCGTGGTGTCGAAGAGCGCCACCGAGGTCGCCTTGGTGTTACCGAAGTCCTCGGGGGCGATGACGGCCAGCAGCGCGCCGTTCGCGCTGACGGCGATGGCCATCGGATCGTCGATGTTGATCATCCGAAGCTCCTTCTCACCGTCGGCGTCGTAGATGTGAATGTGGCGGCCGAGGAGGTAGAGATGGCGTCCCTGCGGATCGGGGAGGACGTCGCGAATCGGCTCCCCTTCCAGCGTGATCTCGCGGCGGACGGCAAGATCGGGAAGCGAAAGGATCGAGGCACTCTCGTCGCTGCCGTTGGCGATGTAGAGCCGCGTGCCGGCGCGGTTGGTACGCATCGTCACCAGCTCTTTCGTCGACGCGATCTCGGCGGAGTCGAGGACGACGCGCTGTTTGATCGCGCCGCTCTTCGGATCGATGGCCACGACCGCCTGCGGCTGCGCCAGCCCGACGTAGATGGTCCCGCCGGCGCCGACGGCGACGCCGTGAGGATCGCCCGGGAGCTGCCAGCGTTTGACGATTTTCTGGTCGCGGGTGGGAACAGGCGTGAGCGGCTGGGCGATAACCGCCGGAATCGCGGCCAGGAGAAGCAGGCTAATCGTCGATCGAGTACGAAAACGTTTCGATGACCGTGTTGGCGAGGAGCCGCTCGCACATCTGCCGGAGCTGACGCTCGATCTCTTCGCGAGGCTGGCCACGATCCGCAAGCGTGATGCGAAACAGCTTGCCGGCGCGCACATCTTCCACCCCTTCGAACCCAAGCGTGCTCAGCGAATGCTGAATGGCCTTCCCCTGGGGATCGAGAACGGACGGCTTCAGCTCGACGATGACGGTGGCTTTCATGGGGGGATTCTAGCGGTTACGCGGTTTCGGGGTTGCTGGGTTACTGGGTTGCTCGGTTGCTGGGTGAGAGACTGGCTCGGCAAACCAGCAACTCAGCAACCAAGCAACCCCGAGACCCCGTAAACCCCGCAACCCCGAGACCGCGTTAACCAAAACCTCCTCCCCGCCGTAATAGCTCGTACTTCAGGAGGCTTCACATGGATGGTGCAATGGTTCTCATCCCTATCATCGGTACGATTATGTTCTTCAGCACGGTCATCTTCGTCGTCTGGGCGAGTGTCCATGCCAAGAACCGCAAGGCGACTCTTCAGGCTGAGGTGCAGACGCGCCTCATCGACAAGTTCAGCAACGCTCCGGAGTTCGTCGATTTCCTCAACTCGGACACAGGCAAGCAGTTCCTGAGCGGCATCGACAAGATGCCGAAGCTCATGGCCCGTGACCGGATCGTCGGAGGGGTTTCACGCGGGCTCGTCCTCAGCCTGCTCGGCGTGGCCTTCGTCGGAATCTGGATCGCCGACAACAACATCGGCTTCATGTATCCCGGGTTCATCCTCCTCGGCCTGGGCATTGCCTTCTTCCTCACCACATTCGTCTCTCTCAAGCTGTCGCAGAAGTTCGGCCTGATCGGCGACGACTCGCCGACCCCGCGCGAGGTGGGCCATGCAAACGGCAGACGCGAGCCGACGGAAACACAGGCGTGAGGCGAACGTGCAATTGGAAGGTACCCTGATCGCGTCGCCGTTCGGTGCCGCCGTGAAAACGGCGGCCCCACGGCGGCCCGAAAGACCGATGGACGAAGCGGCATTCGAAGCGTTCTACCGGAAGACGGCCGGAGGTATCTGGTCGTACATCTACCGGATGACCGGCGATGCCGCCATGGCCGACGACCTGCTGCAGAAGACGTTCTTCCGCTTTCTGCGCGGCAATCCGTCGATCGCGGATGACGATCACTTGCGGCGCTACGTCTACAAGACCGCCACGAATCTCGTCTTCGATCATTTCCGCGAAACGAAGCGCGATCGGACGCGCGCGTATGAATGGATGCCGGCGGAAGCGAGGCCGGACCGCGGCGATCTGCGCCACGACATGGCCCGCGTGTTCGCCGACCTGAAGCCGCAGGAGCGCGCGCTGCTGTGGCTGGCGCACGTGGAAGGAAACTCGCACGAGGAGATCGCCGAGGCCATCGGCGTGAAGGCAAAGAGCATCAAGGTGATGCTCTTCCGCGCACGTAAACGCCTTGGCGATATGCTGACGAAGAAAGGCCTGGCCCCCGAGGTGACGCGATGACGACCGAATGCCCCTTCGAACCGAACGTCCTCGAAGCCGTCACGAACGATGCCTGGACCGAGTCTCTCCGCGCCCACGTGGCCTCGTGCGATGACTGCGCTGCCGCCGCCGAGGTGGGGCCGTGGATGACCCGATTCTCGGGACTGGACGAACGGGAGCACGTCCTCCCCGACCCCGCGGTGCTCTGGCTGAAGGCAAAGCTGCTGCAATCGAAGGTGGTGGTGGAGCAGGCCTCGCTGCCGATTACGCGTCTGCAGATCGCCGCCTACCTGATCATCGCCGCCTGCTGGGCCGCGCTGCTGACCTGGAAGTCGAGCGCACTCCAGATCTGGATCGATCACTTCTCCCCCGGCCACATGGTCCTCGGCGCCACCGGCGCGGAAGCGACGAGGTCGCTGTCGCTGGGAGTCCTTTTCGCGGTTGTGCTCCTGTCGTCAGCAACGGTTGGGGTGGCGATGCATACGATCCTGGCTGAGGAGTGAGGGTTCGATGCAACGTTAACGGCGCAGAATGAGCGCGACGAGCAGCCGTCCGATCGCGACGAGTGATGCGCTGAGTACCAGGCCCCACTTCATCAACGCGACGCATGCGGTCGGTGTCGCAACGAAGTAGTGGCTGTAGGTCTCGGCGAGGATGCCGGCATTCTCGATCAGATCGAACGCTCCGGCGACCCAGCCACACCAGCCGAGCGCCAGCAAGACGGTTCGCGTACTGCCGATGGAGGCGCTGACGTGTGCAGCCCAGAAGCAGAGCATCGCGATGAGGGTGGAGTAGAGCGGGATGAATAGCACCGTGTCCAGGAGCAGACCGCGGCGGGCGATCGACATGGAAGGCTGATTCGCATTCCAGTCCATGACGATCGCTTCCGCTTCAGCGGGTTGCATCTTCCATTCAAGGATGGCGCTTCGCCGGCGCTCTCCGAGAATCGTGCTTGGGAATCCGGCGTCGTTCCGCGAGATGAGCAATCCCGCACCTCCCGTAGCCGTGATGAGAAGGATGACGACAGCAGCGTAGTGCCAGCTGGTCATGGCTGCCCTAACATCGTCTTGATCGTAGCGACCTTCTGCGCGTTGGGACCTGTCTTGATCTGTTTGTTCATTTCGCCACTCGATGCGTCGGCGAGCATCCAGCCCAACGGTTGCGGAACGGTCGGGAGAAGGGTGAACTCGATCCGCGGATCCGGCAACTCGCCCAGGGCAAAGACGGCGTGAGCGCCGCGCGTAGCGAGCAAGGTTCGCGGCGGTCCGAGGATCTCGTTCGCGAAGCGGTAGTACTTCGGTTTCCCGGCCTTTGGCCGGAAGTCGATGATGATGAAGGTGATTCTTGGGTGGTAGGTCTTGAACGACGGCGTCTGCGCGATGACGTTGAAGATTTGCTGTGCGGTCGCGGAGCCGGAGTTCTCGAAGTAGCCGCCATCGGCGACGTGATAACCCGGACGATTGCCGATGGGCGGCAGCCCGCCGATCGGTGAGATGTACGGGAAACGCGCGGAGCAGTGGGCAGCCGTGCTGATCCGCAAATCGCGGCCAGCGATCGAGAGAACGTCTCCCACGTTACGAATGTCGGTGAGGAGGCAGTTGCTGGTGATCAGACATCCTCCGGTCTCAACGCTCGTTCCGTTCATGAACAGCGACGGCAACCTTGTTGCGCCGTCGCCCGCATAGATCGATGTAAGCGGTTGCTGCAATGCCTTGGCCGCGGTGGGATTGGCATCTGCCCAACCTTGTTCCCAGCCCATCTCGAGCTGGGCGGCACGATCGCGGCTGACGATCGGGAACGGGACAAATCGTTGCAACAGATCGGCGGTGGTCATCGAGGCGAGCAGCGGAGCGAGCGCATCATAGGCCAGGGCTTTTGTTGAAGCATCGAAGACTCTGGTGGAAGTCGTTGCCGCAGCCGTCGCATACACAGCAGCACCCACCGATCCCCCCGAAACACTGCTGATCGCGAAGAGGTGTCGTGTGAATGCGCCACGAGTGGAGTCATGAAGCTCACCGAGAACCGCAGCGGTCCAGTACGCGGCCCGAATGCCGCCTCCTTCGGTTGCGACGATGAAGACCGGCGCATTCATGGCGCCGCCCGGCTCCGTAGCAAGGCGGCTCATCCAGCCGTCGAATGTCTCGGCGACGTTTTTCCGCGGCGTTGGCGCGGTGTCGAGGAGGCGGACCCGATGATTGTCGTTGAACGGGCTGATGACAACGGCAAATAGCAGCAGGAATGTCAGCAGCGGCATTTCCCAACGGTGACCAAGCCACACCAGGAAGAATCCGAACGTCACCCACAGCGCGAACGCAAAGACGAGGATGAACGGCGCACCGATGAAGTTCATGAAGGGAATAACGAAGCTCACGCAGAGGAAAATGATGTCGAGCACGAGTGTGACGACGTAGAGCACCTTCGCCGCCGTTGAGAGATCACTGATTGTTCCGCGAGTCTCCGTCACGGCGCTGCTCATCATCCGTCGACGGATGATCGTGAACGCAAGGAAGGCGGCGGCGAGCCCACCGATCAGCAGTTCGAGTGCGATCATGCGCAGAGGAACATCGGCCGATTCCGTGTGGATGAAAAAGAGAGCAATCAGGACGATCACGAATACAAGAACGCCGAGCACTCGCGGGAGCCACGCGGTCCATGATGGAAACTGATGCGTGCGGAGCTCGCGCGACGTCAGATCCAGATACAGCAATTGCCTTGACCAGAACCACACCTGCAGTGCGAGAGCGAGCGTGGCGAGACCGAAGAAGAGACCCGGCACATTCGAGTCACTTTCCGCAAGATGGGCAATGATGTCGTGCCCCTGATCTGTACCGATCAATGCGAAGCCGAGCACGAATAGTAGGAAGAGGTTGAATCGCAACGGGAGGATGAAGGCGTAAAAATCCTTGAGTGGTTTCCACCACCGCGGCGGGTGCGCTTGGGACATTCTCTCCTCCTGTTTGTTGGGTAAGACGGACAATTGGGGAGAGTTCCGCGACGCTTCTTTCCCTACCCCCTAGCCCGCATTTCTCACACGCTGAGTGGAATTGCCGACACCCTGTTGGTGGCAAAACTTGGGGACGATGTGGAGTTATGCGAGCCTTTCGTTCCCGGCAGTACCTCCAATCGAGAGTCCTTCTCCCACAGCGCTTTTCAGCTGGGGGAGAAGGTGGCGAAGCCGGATGAGGGGGCGTTTCACGAGGACGTCATTCGCACGCCTTCGAGCGCTCTCGGACCAGCGTCGGCAAATCGCGCATATCTCGTAAAGCGCCCCCCTCATCCGGCTTCGCCACCTTCTCCCCCCGCAAGAAACCGCGGGGGGAGAAGGGCTCTCGACGAAGGGAGTTGCAATGCCCTCGAGGGAACAATTCAAGTGAGCATGTGAGAAATGCAGGCTAGCCTCTAAAACGTCCCCCACATCAGCACGCGTTTGAACGCGTAGAAATACGGACGAGCGTCGCCGAGGGCAACGACGACTCGTCTGGTGTACTCGGCCAGGAACTCTTCGTAGCGCTCCTCGGACAGCGCCTCGCGATACGGCGTCAACGTCGTCCCCTTCGTCCATTCGACGACATCGGCGGTCGACGGCAGGACGTGGCCGTAGACCTGAAGCCGGACGTGTTGGCGGGCGAAGCCGAGGTGGTGGAGAAGGGCGGCGTAGTGTTCCGGCGGAAGGACGTTGACCGTGCGGGGTGGGATGCCGAACAAGACGGCGGTCTCGGAGGCGATCCGGTGTGAGGGATGGTCGTGGTTCGCCGGCATCTGGACCGCGAGCTGGCCGTGCGGCGAGAGGAGCGCGACCAGCTTCGCGAAGAGATGGTCGTGATCGGGGATCCAGTGCAGGGCGGCGTTGGAGAAGATCAGGTCGAACGGGCGGTCGGTGACGAAGGCTTCGGCGTCGCCTTTCTCGAAGCGGAGCGCCTCGGAGCCGAATGAACGCGACTTGAGCAGCATGGTCTCGGAGTTGTCGATGCCGATGGTCTCCTCCGCGGCCAGTTGATCGTGGAGCTCGCGCGTCAGCTCTCCCGTTCCGCACCCGAGGTCCGCTACGCGCATGCGCGGGCGGCGCTCGATCAGCGAGGCCAGATCGCGGAACGGCTGCGCGCGCTCGTCTTTGAATCGCTCGTATTGGGCGGGGTCCCAGCTCACCGCAAGTGATCCCAATTCATGATCGCGTTCGTCACCAGCGCGTAGCTGCCCTGCGTGTTCTGGCGCCACATCGGGTTGTTGGCAAAGAGGAGGATGTGGCCTTTGCCGCGCGGGGAGTCGATCACCACCGGCTTGCCGGCGATCTCATCGCCGCCTTCCAGCATGCCGGACATCAGAAGCTGGTCAACCTGCTTGGCGAACGAGACGATGACGCGCGGACGGTCTTCCGCAAGCGGCACCGCGTAGTCCGAGTTCCACGGCGCATCCTCGGCGGGCTGGAATCCTTCCTCGCCCGGCGCCGGCTTCGGCCTCTCGGGCAGCGGAACGAAGGTCCGGCCCTGCGGCACGTCGGGATCGTTCTTTCCACCGCGGCCGCTGGGGCGTGACTCGGGGGCGGGCGGCGGGGTCAGGCCGACCTGGAAAACCGGCGAGCTGGCGTAATAGATGGGGAGCGTGTCGTCGTAGCCGGCGGCGATGGGACTCTTCTTGTCGGTGATGCTGGCCAGGAGAATCGTGCCCGGCGCGCGCAGTTTCTGCGGCTCGATCACGCGAACCCAGCGCGCCAGACCGTACTGCACGGCCCAGACCGAGGTGTCGCGTGCTGTGATCAGCAGGCCGCCGCCTTCGACGAAGCGCGATAGGTTGTCGACGCCGATCAGGCCCAGACCGGGACGCATGTCGTCGGTCTCATCGATCCCGCCCAGATTCGGAGTCAGCTCGGTCTTGCGCCACGGCAGCGGAGGGCCGGGGGGAAGGCCGTTCACGATCTCGGCGGAGGAGTTGGAACCACCGGTCGGCGCGAAGAGGATGACGTCGAATTTCTCGCGGAGGTTCGGCATCCGCGCCACGTCCTGCGTCGAGAGATAGCTGTAGGGGATGCCGAGCGACTCCAGGCCGAGCCGGAACCACCCCTCGTCCTGCGTGCGCAGCCAGGTGTGAAGGATGGCGATGCGCGGGAGGTGAATCTCATGGGTTTTGGACGTCGGGGCCGCTGATGCCGCAACGATCGTCCCGGCGCCGTACTTTTTCCCGCCGACGGTGAACGGCTCGTCGGCGACGACCCAATGCGCGCCGCGGTCTGCCCAGACGGCGCGGGCAACGCTGGTGTCGGCATTGTTCTCGACGATCGTCGATGCCGCGGCAGGCGGTGCGCCGGTCCACTCGTGCGTCGCCACCTTCAGCACCGCCGGGTTGGCGACGCGCTTGAAGTCGACGTTCTTGAGATAGCCGAGCGTCCAACCGGTGTCGTCGTACACCTTCTCATCGCCGCGGACGTATTGGACGTCGAGCATGGCGTCGGCGATGCGCGAGTAGGGCTGGTCCATCCGAACGATGAAGGTCCCTTTGGCGAAGTTGATGGTGGGGTCCTTCTTCGGCTTATCGTCCTTCGGCTTGTCGTCCGATTTCGTCTTGTCGTCCGCCGGCGGAGCGGGAGGCCACTCAGGATTGAGACTGAACGGCGCGTCGGCGACCTGCACCTCGACCCCTTGTGTGCGGAGAAGACTCATCAGATCGGCGAGTTGCCCCTGCCGTTTCTGCCCGCCGTCGAAGACCCAGGCGGCGGGACCTTCGTTCGCCGCTTTTGCGACAGCGCGTTTGCCGAGCAGATAGAACTGTTCGAGAAAGTGCTGCCGGCGGTCGGCGAAATCGGAGAGCGCCAGCAGGAGGCCGCTCTGTTGATAGTTGACGTTATTGCGCAACGACCACTTCACCGTCGGCAGCGGCGGGTTGGGGCGGAACCAGGCCCGGTCGCTCTGGCCGCGCACGACGCGGTCGGCCGTGATCGGGAAGCGGTTGCCGAACGTCTCGTAGAAACGGCCGACGGCGTTGTGCCCCTGGCCGGCCCACATCATGTAGTTCGGCGCCCAGCCGTCGTAGAAGCCATACGTCCAGACGCCGGGCAGACCGCGTTTGGTCAGCTCCTGCACCTCGTGCCACGCCATCCGCTGCCACTCATCGACCACGAGCGGATCGATCGACGGGTTGTAGGGACCGGTGCCGGTGGAGATGTACATGAACGGCACCGATTCGTGCAGATCGTGGGTGACCTGCGGATGAAAGTCGAAGAAGGCGTGAAGCACATTGCGGCTCAGCGCGAGCGCAAGGCCGAGGTTGTCGCGATTGTTGTCGTGGGCAACGTAGTGGCCCCAGTAGACCAGCGGCGGCACGGGGCGCTTGGGATTGGCCTCGCGCCAGCGCGCCAGATCGAGTTGCCGGTCGCGCCCATCGGTCTCGACCACCGGCGTGATGAGAACGATGACGTTGTCGCGGATCTTGCGGACGAGCGGCGAATCCTCGACGGCCAGCCGGTAGGCCAGCTCCATCAGCATCTCCGGGCTGCCGGTCTCGGGGGAGTGAATGGAGCCGGTGATGTAGTAGATCGGTTTGCCGCCGGCGATGAGGCGGGCGGCATCCTCGTCGGTCAGCCTGCGCGGATCGGCCAGCCGCTTGGTGATGTCGCGATAGTGGTCGAGATTGGCGATGGTCTCGTTACCGGCCACGGCCACCGCGATCATCTCGCGCCCTTCCTCACTCTTTCCGATCGAGAAGACCTTCACGCGCGGTGAGGCCGCCTCCAGCGCCCGCATGTAGCGGTTGACGTCCTCTGAATACGTCAGATGTCCGTCCGCGCCGGCGATGTAGCCGAAGAACTTCAGCGGCGTCGGCACCTTAGCCGAGGCCGGGAGGTGATCGACCATCTCGGTAATGAACTGCGGCCCGGTCGTGAATTGCTTGATCTGCCGCGTGTAATCAGCATCGTCTTGCTGTTGAGCGAGGGCCGTGGTGGCGAGGAGGATCAGGAAAGCGAAACGTTTCAAGGAGGCTCCTTTTGCGGTTACGCGGTAGCGAGGTTACGCGGTCTCGCGGGGTTGTTGCTGGTTACCCGCCGCGCGACCGCGAAACCGCGCGACCTCGCAACCGCGATCACATCAATATCCCATTCCTCACGATGTCCGACAGCTCTTTGATCATTTGTGACGACTCTTTGCCGAACGGTTCGGGGGCGTTGAAGAGGATCTCGATGGTGAAGTAGTTGAAGAAGACCCGGGCGGTGATGAGGAGGGCGGAGATGGGGGAGACCGAGGGGCGAAGCCGGCGCTTCATGTCGCCGAGGGCCTCCTCGCCGACGAAGGCGCCATAGCGCTGGCCGAGCTCGCCGTAGAACTTGCGGATGTGCGTTCCCTCGAACTCGATGACGTCGACGAAGATCAACGTAAAGTACGGCTTGAATTCACGGATGGAATCGCGCGCTGCCAGGGCGAGCTGCTCGATGTTGTCGGGGAACTGGCCGACGGACAGGGCGCGGGTGAACGGATAGCGGCGGGTTTCGGTGATGCGCCAGAACTCGTCGAGCAGGGAACGGAAGATCGTCTCCTTGTCGGGGAAGTGATGATAGACGTTGCCGGTCGATACCCGCGCGGCCACGGCGATCTCGCGCACCGTGGTGGCGCGATAGCCCTGATGCGAGAACAACTGCAGGGCGGCGTCGAGCACCTGCCGCCGGCTGCGCTCTGACTTCTCTTCTCTCTGCATGACCTTGCCCGCGCGAAGGCTACGCGCGCGAAGGGCGGGGGTCAATGCTCATTCCCGAGGTGTACGATAGCCGCTCACCAGACAATCCAATGCCACAAGGTTCCGACTCCGCGCGACGGCGCACGATCACCGTCTTTCTCACGCAGGGACTCGCCGGCCTGCTGGTGATGCTCTGGGTGACATGGCTGCGCTTCGACCAGACCGTGGCCATCCTCCACCGGCTGCAGCCGAATGCGGCCGGCATCATCATCATCCTGGTCGCCTTCGCCATGACGCTCGCGCTGCTGAAATTCGAGCTGACCGAGTTGATCTACGTCTCCCTCGTTCTCACCGCGTATACGGTCATGATTCCGATCCTCGGCGTGGTGATGTCATCGTGGCTGGCCGTGATCGTGGCGGGAGTGGCGCGCATCCTTGCGCTGCAACAGATCGGGCCCGCCAAGATCGAGTCGACGGACCGCTTCGTCGATCACGTCAAGACCTTCGGTCTCTTCGGAACGTACGGGATTCCCGTGGTTGCCGCGGCGACGTTGTACGAACGTCTCCAGGGCGAGCTGCCTCTGGCGCACGTCACGGTGAGCGTGGCGCTGAAAATCGCACTCTGCGGCATCGTCCTCAGCGTCACGAACATTCTCCTGATGTTTCGCGTGGCTCAGTCGTATGGCTACTCGCTGCGGAAGATCGTTCACATCGACCTCGTCGATCTGGGCATCTATCTGCTCACCGTTCCGTACGCGGTGATGACGGCCCTGGCGTTCGCGGCGCTCGGGTGGGGCGCACTGGTGGCCCTGGCATTCACCGGCAGCGAAGCGATCATCGTGGCTCGCAGCCTGGCCAAGACGCGAATGAAGAGCGTGCTGCAACTGCAACGCATCGCCTCACTCACCAACATCGGGAAGACGATCTCGCTCCGGTACACCACAGACGAGCTGCTGGCGGTGATCTACAACGAGTGCAAGCGGTCGGTCGACTGCACACTCTTCACCATCGCCCTGCTCGATGAGGGGACCAACGAGCTGTCGTTCGAGCTCGACGTCCGTGAAGACATCCGCCTGCCGAAGGAGCGGATGCCGCTGGGCGAAGGCTTGAACTCCTGGGTCATCCACCACAGCGAGCCGCTTCTGATCGGCAGCGTGGCCGACGAAAAACGGATCGGCGTGCGGGCCGTCGCCGACACGAAGCCGACCGAGTCGTGGCTCGGCGTTCCGATGATCGCCCGGGACCGCGTGATCGGCGTCATCTCCGTCGAGAGCTTCAAGAAGAACGCCTTCACGAACGACGACATGCTCCTCTTGACCGCGATCGCCAACCAAGCCGCCGTCGCCATCGAGAACGCGCATCTGTACAAAGATCTGGAAGGGCTGACCTTCGCGCTGGAGCAGCGGGTCATGGAGCGAACCAATGAGCTGCGCGAGACCAACTTGCGGCTCCTGGCCGCCGACCGCTCCAAGAACCAGTTCCTGGCCAACATGTCACACGAGTTGCGCACGCCGCTGAACTCGATCATCGGCTTCTCCAGCGTGCTGCTCGAGAACACGCGCGCGGCCGTGCCGCAGCGGCTCTACAAGTTCCTGGAGAACATCCACGTGGCCGGCAATCATCTGCTGGAGCTGATCAACGACATCCTCGATCTGTCGAAGATCGAAGCCGGCAAGATGGAGCTTCGCACCGACGAGTTCGATCTGCGCGAAACGATCGCCGCGGTCGAGCGGGTGATGAAAGGCTTCGCCGCGGAAGCGAAGGTGAGCATCACCGCATCGATCGACCCCGCGGTGCCGCGCGTGCGGCTCGACGAGGGACGCCTCAAGCAGATCCTTTTCAATCTGCTCTCGAATGCCGTGAAGTTCTCGCCGGATGGAGGACCGGTCACGATTGGGGTGACGTCGCTGCCGCCTGCCACGTCGCCGCTCGGCGTCGAGAGCGTGCGTATCGACGTCGCCGACCGCGGGATCGGGATCGCTCCCGAAGAGTTGCAGCGCATCTTCGACGAGTTCTACCAGACCGAAGAAGGACGGCGCGCACGGCGGGGCGGCACCGGGCTGGGGCTGTCGCTGACACGCAATTTCGTCGAGCTGCACCACGGCCGGATCGACGTGCGGTCAGAGGCCGGCGAAGGCTCGTGTTTCTCGCTCTATCTGCCGGTCGACTACGACGCGGCCACCCTGCCGATCGCGGGGGCCGGGAGCCGGGAGTCGGGAGTCGGCGTTTCTGCGACCCCCGATCCCCGGCGCCCGTCTCCCGATCGCTCTCTACATCAACTCTGATTCAGCGAAAAAGAAGCCGATCTCGATTCTGGCGTTGTCGTCCGAATCGGATCCGTGGATGGCGTTCTGCTCGATCGACTCGCCGAACTCCTTCCGGATCGTGCCGGCATCAGCCTTGGACGGATCGGTCGCGCCCATCAATGTGCGCAGCGCCAGGACGGCGTTCTCCTTTTCCAGCGCCGCGACATAGACGGTGCCGGAGGTCATGTAGCGGACGAGGTCCGGAAAGAACGGCCGCTCGCGATGAACGCCGTAAAACGCTTCTGCCTGTTTCGTCGATAGATTGACTTTCTTGAGGCTCAGAATCCGGAATCCCTCCGCCTCGAGCCGGCTGATGATTTTTCCGAAGTTCCCTTTGCGGACAGAGTCCGGCTTGATGATCGTAAACGTGCGATTCGACATGGGTGTTGTTTGTCCTTTTACTTCGAAGTAATGATCGCCGATATCCCCGCCGCTTCCAGCTTGGAGCGAACGCCGGCCGCCTGCTCGCGGGTTTCGAACGGACCGACGCGAACGAGGTAGAGCGAGGTGTGATCGATCGTCGCTTCCTGGCCGATCGTCTTCAGCTTCTTCTGCAACGCTTTCGCATTCGCTTCCTGCGAGAACGCGCCGACCTGCACGACGTAACGTCCGCCGTGCGTCGTCGCGGGGCGTGGCTGCGGTGTCGTTGGAACGGGCGCCGGAACAGGCTTCGATGATGAAGGCGGAATAGGCTCGGTCTTTACCGGGACGTCTTCGAGCGAGGTTCCGTTGGCGGCGACCTGGCGGCGGGTCTCGGGCCCGCCGGCGTGCTGCTCGGTTACTTCGATTCGATCGACGGTCGCCGGCGCCGGCTGCGCTTGCGGCGGAACGGTTGTCGGAACAGGCAGAGGCGCCGGTACGGGCGATTGCGTCGGTGTTGCCGGCATCGCGGCAACCGTGGTGTCAGGCATATTCACGGCGAATGGCGCCGGCGGCTCGCGATCGCCGCGGCCCATCTTCACCACGGTCATATCGATCTCACCGCCGCCACTCTCGGCGATCCCGATCTGCTGGGCCGCGGCATAGGAGAGGTCGATGAGGCGGTCGCCGACGTATGGCCCGCGATCGTTGACGCGGACGCGCACCGTCTGCCCGGTCTTCGGATTCCTGACGTCGACGAGCGTACCGAACGGAAGCGTGCGATGCGCTGCCGTCATCAGCATCGGATCGAAGATCTCGCCGTTGGCCGTCGTCCGGCCGGCAAATTCCTGCCCCACCCAGCCTGCCGCGCCGTGCGCCGACATCTGCTGCTGTGACTGCGGTGAGGGCGATGCCGATGGTGACGACGCCGACCGCGGCACGAAACTGTGACCGCATGCCGCGAGGTACAGCGCTGCTACAGCCAGGAAAACTCGTTTCATACCCGCACCTCGCCGACTTCTCCGCGTATGACCGTGGCCGCTTCGGCCGCGATGATCGGATCAATCTCTTCCGAGAGGAAGCGCTCCGTCTGCTGCCTGGCCAGACCGGTGTAATTCTCCGGGTGGGCCATGGACGCGATCGATGCGCGATCGATGCCGAAGAGCGAATCGGCGGCGATGCGATCGAAGAGGTCATTCTCGCCCGCGCCCGACTTGAGCGCATCCGCGGCAGCCTGCGAATGGATGCGCACGCGCTCGTGCAGCACCTGCCGGTCGCCGCCGCGCCGCACCCCTTCCATCATCAGGTTCTCAGTCATCATGAACGGAAGCTCCCGCCGGACGTTGGCCGCGATCACTTCCTCGTGGACCACCAGTCCGGCCGCGATGTTGTCATAGATCAGGGCGATCGCATCGGCGGCGAGGAACGCCTCCGGAATGGCGATGCGGCGGTTTGCCGAATCGTCGAGCGTCCGCTCGAACCACTGCGTAGCCGCGGTGAAGGCAGGATTGAGGGCGTTGACGATCAGGTGCCGCGCCAGCGCATCGATCCGCTCGGCACGCATCGGATTGCGTTTGTAGGCCATCGCCGACGAGCCGACCTGCTCCTCTTCGAACGGTTCTTCGATCTCATGCAGATGCTGCAGGAGCCGCATGTCGTAGGCGAACTTCGATGCCGACTGCGCAAAGCCCGACAGCACGTTCACTGCCTGCGAGTCGACTTTGCGCGAATACGTCTGGCCCGAGACCGGATAGCTGCGCCGCATTCCCACCTTCTCCGCGACGAGCTGTTCGAGCCGGTCAACCTTGGCGGCGTCGTCATGAAAAAGACTGAGGAACGACGCCTGCGTGCCGGTCGCTCCTTTCACGCCGAGGAGGGCCAGTTGGCTGAGGCGGAAGTCGATCTCGCGATAGTCGAGCAGCAGGTCGTGCAGCCAAAGCGTAGCGCGCTTGCCTACGGTGGTCAGTTGCGCCGGCTGGAAATGGGTGAAGGCGAGCGCCGGAGTGGCGCGCCATTTCCAGGCGAAGTCGCGGAGCTTGGCCATCAGATTGACGATGCGCCGGCGGATGATGCCGAGGGCCTCGTTCATCTGCAGGATGTCGGTGTTGTCGGTAACGAACGCCGAGGTGGCTCCGAGGTGGATGATCCCTTTCGCGGATGCCGCCTGCAGACCGTAGGCGTAGATGTGCGACATCACGTCGTGCCGGATCTCGCGCTCGCGGCGCTCGGCGTCGGCGTAGTTGATGTCTTCCGCGTGGGCTTTCAGATCCGCGATCTGCTCGGCGCTAATGGGTAATCCGAGCTCTTTCTCCGCCTCGGCGAGCGCAATCCAGAGCTTCCGCCACGTCCGGAATTTGCAGTCGGCGGAGAAGAGGTACGACATCTCCTTCGAGGCGTAACGCTCGTTGAGGGGGTTCTGTGCGGTGTCGCGCGTCACCGGTCGGGATTATACGGCGTTGACACGGCGGCACCGACCCGCGACACTACCTTTACACATGCACCCCGCCGTCTCCACCCGGGCGCCACGCCGCGCCACGCAGGCAATCCGGAGAATCGCCGTGATTCTCGTGGCCCTGCTGATCCTCGGCGGCATCGCTTCGCTCTTCGTCACCGGCCGGGCCACCTCGGAACTGCAGCAGTCGCGCAAGCGCGTCGAATCGCTCCACGCGGAAATCCAGCAGCTCCAGCAGGAGAACGCCCGCCTGCGCGCCGAGATCGACAGCGTGCGGAATTCGACCTACGCCGTCGAACGGATCGCCCGCGAGGATCTGGGGATGTCGAAGAGGGGCGAAGTGATTTACCTGCTGCCTCGATAACGGCGCGCTTCGCGCGCGTTGTCGGTTGTCGGTTGTCTGCGCCTGCGGGCGCGTGGTCAGTTCACGCGGAGGCGCGGAGACGCGGAGGAGATGATGAGGATGTTCTTTCCTCCGCGCACTCCGCGCCTCTGCGTGAGTCCTTTACCTTCGCCCGCCACCCTGAACCTCCTCGCGCAAAATGGGTCCACGCGCGCGAAGCGCGCAGCTACCGCGTCGCCTTCTCCACCTCGGCCACATACCCCTCGATCACCTTCGCCACGCTCTCAATCTGCGCGTTCGCGTCGCTCCACTGCTTCTGCTCGATGGCTTCGCGCACGCCAGGGACCGTCTTGACGCCGTAGCCGGTGTAGAAACCGGGGGCGTAGATCTGATGGCGGAACCACGGCCGGCGCGGCAATCCGTTGGGAAGAAGGAGCGACTGCTCGATGTGCATCAGGGTGCGATCGAAGGCAGCCTGGCGATCGGCGGGCGCCGCGGCGGCGGCGCGATCGAAGTCCTGCGCACTTTTCGTCAGATGCGCGACCGCGTTCTGGAGCGGTGCGAAATTGAGATACGGCGCGGACGGCTCGGCCTTCGGCGCCACGAACGGCTTCGTCGGATCGGCGGCGTTCTCGTAGGCGTGCTCGCGCACGAGACGGTTCCGCTCGTCGATCTCATGGCGTGTCGTTTCGGCGAGCTTCGTCAATTCGTCGAGATAGCGCGACATCGTGTCGGCAAAGGTCTTCAGCTCGAATGGCAGCACGTCCGCGTTCGCCAGCCGGAGCACCAGTCGTCCTGTCGTCTTTGCCTGCGCGATGCCGTAGTCGAACGTCGGATCGCCGAAGCGCGTGTAGTGATCGAAGGAGTCGTAGACCGAGTGATACGAGCCTCCCCCGCCCTCGCCGCCGTAGCCGATGTTCAACGCGGCCACCCCGGTGTGCTGCAGGAACGGCGTGTAATCGGAGCCCGATCCGAGGGCGTCGAGGCGGATCAGATCACCGTCGTGAGACTCTCTGCGCATCTCGGCATTCTCACCGCGAGTCGACTCGCGCGTCGCGTCGTGCGCACGCATGCGCGCCAGAACCGAGACGTTCCGCTCCGGATCGGGAACGTCGCGCGCCACCTGCGTCACGAGCTTCTCGAGGGTGTGTGATCCGGCCGCGTCGAGGAAACCGCGAGAGTTTGTATCGGAATTGATATAAACGACACCCTTGCTTCGCAGCTCGTCGGCGTGCGTCTCCGCCCACTCCGTCGAGCCGATGAGCCCTTCTTCTTCGCCATCCCACGCCGCGAACTGGATTGTCCGCTTCGGCCGCCATCCTGTTTTCGCCAGCTCGCCGATCGCCTTCGCCTCTTCCAGTTGGGCAACCTGACCGCTGAGCGGATCGCTGGCGCCGTTCACCCACGCGTCGTGATGATTGCCGCGCATGATCCACTCGTCGGGATATTGCGAGCCGGTCATACGCGCGATCACGTCATACGCCGGCACCATGTTCCAGTTGAACTCCAGCGCCAGATGGACGCGCGAGGGGCCGGGACCCATGTGATAGGTGATCGGCAGCGCACCGCGCCACTCCGCGGGCACGACCGGACCGCCCAGTGCACGCAGAAGCGGCAGCGCATCCCCATACGAGATCGGCAGTACCGGGATCTTCGTGATGACCTCGGCGTCCTTGCGGTCGATCCGCTTCGCATCCCTGGTCGCGCCGATGCCAGGCGTGAGCGGATCGCCGGGATGCACCGGCATATCCATCACCGAACCGCGTTGCGCGCCGTTCTCGTTTCGGTAGGCGCCCTTCGGATAGACATCGCCCTGCGCGTAGCCGTCGTCTTTCGGATCGGAGTAGATGATGCAGCCGATGGCCCCGTGCTCCGCCGCCACCTTCGGCTTGATCCCGCGCCACGAGCCGCCGTAGCGGGTGATGACGATCTTTCCTTTCACATCGATGCCGTTGCGCTCCAGGATCTCGTAGTCGGCGGGGATGCCGTAGTTCGCGTAGACGAGATCGCCGGTGACGTCGCCGTCGATGGAGTAAGCGTTGTAAACCGGAAGCTGCTCGCTCTGCTGTCCCGAGGTCGCATCGCCGGGAACCGGCGGCTCGACGAGCTTGGCCGTGAAATGCTCCGGCGCGATCAACTCGAGAACACGCCTCCTGGGCGTAGGAAAGAGGACGCTGAACTCTTCGATGTTCGTGTCGTAGCCCCACGACTTGAAGAGCGAGGCGATGAATAGGGCGTTGTCGTGGTCGTAGGCCGAGCCGAGGTGATGGGGACGGGCGGAGAGGCGCTTCATCCAGTCGCGAAGGTCGTCTCGTTTCAGCGACGAATCGAACTGCGCTTCGAGCGCGCGTTCCTTCGCCGCATCTGCGGCGCTGAACCCGAGCATCGGCGGATCGGAAGAGGGCGACTGGGCGAGGAGGGTGGTGGCGAGAAAGACGGCGAGGACGATCGCAGTGCGGCGCATGGGCGGGGATTGTAATTGCAGTGCCGCGGCCAGGTTGCTTTTCTCGCGGCGCAGCCTGCTAAGATGGATTTATGACGGAATACACAGCGATCGTGAAGCAGTCCGGCGACGACTGGATCGGTTGGATCGAAGAGGTCCCCGGCGTTAACTGCCAGGAGGAGTCGCGCGAAGAATTGCTGGCGACGCTCCGCATCACGCTGGCAGAAGCTCTCAAGCTCAACCGCGCGGACGCGCGCTCCGCGGCGACTGAGAACTAAGTACAGCTTCCCGGAAGAGAGTGTCCAGTCGACGGTTGACCGATTTGAGCCGGCGAAGCTGGCTTAAGGTCGTAGCCCCCGGCTTCAGTCGGGGGAAATGCGAATCATCATTTTTCCGAGCCCGCTTCAGCGGGCGACAGAGATGCCGTCGATCACTCTTCTGTCGCCCGCTCAAAGCGGGCTGCCAATTTGGAGATGCTCGTTTTCCCCCGGCTCAAAGCCGGGGGCTACGATCTTAAGCCAGCTTCGCTGGCCAGACAGCTCGCCCGCGGATTGGAACACTCATTTCCGGGAAGCTGTACTAAGGTCAGCGCAAACCATACAAATAGAGCACCGCCGCCCACCCGCTCGGTAACGATTCCGGCGGCGCGTCCAATTCGCGTCCGTACTTGATGGTCATCTCCAGCATGAATCGCGCGTGAAAGAACGCTTCGAGGAGAGGCCGTGTTGTGGCATCCCACTTCGCATTCATTTCTGTCGTGAACGTCCGCCCGGTTCCCTCGTCGATGATCGCCAGGAAGCTGCGATTCATCGTCGCCTCAGGCAGCAGAGAGCGCAGCGCGGCGACGATCTTCAGCGTGAGCGACTGTACGCCGAATACTTTGAAGCTCTGGTGATAGAAGCGGTAGACGTAGTCCTCGTACTCCCAATGACTGCGCGCGCGTTCGAGCAGTGTCTCGAGCTCCGATAGGTGTTGTCTGATGTTCGCGAGAAGACGCTCCTCGGCTAATGTCTCCATCATCATGCGTTCATTCTCGTCCGGTCGGATGCTAACCAAGGCCAAGCAGGCCTCAGAAAACCGCGAGCTCTCCGCGTGTCGACGTTACCCTTCGAAGCAGGTCGAGCACTTGATGTTCGCCGGCGGCGCGGGACAGCACAGCATCCGAAGCGAAAAACTCAAGCTCCCATCCTCGGAGCTGACGGAGCCGGCTGAGGAGATCGATAGCGGCTTCGTTGTTGTCGAGCGCCGTGTACGCCACCGCCAGATCGATCACACCCTCGCGAGCGCTATTCGGTTCGATGTCGGATGGCAGATCCCAATTCTTCTCGGCATGAATGCGGACCTGCGCGCGAACCTCTTCGACGACCGTTGTTGCGTGGCGTAGCTTCGCTTCCGCAGCGCTGCGATCGCCGGCCGCGATCTCGATGAGCACCTCTACTGCGGCGATCTCGATCGGCAGCGACAAGCTGTCGATCGGAGGCATTGATGTCGCTCGGCTTAGCGCTTCGCGCGCGCCGCTCGCATCTCCGCTCCGTGCACGAATGCGCGCCAGCATGACCCACTCGCGACGTAGCCACCATCGGTCGGTTTCTTCCGCCGGATCCGGAAGCTCGACGAGTGCCGCGGCGAAGTTGCCTGCCCGATAGTGCGCGACCGCCGCGTCCCGCCGCGCAACGCGGGCTTCGCTCTCGGCTGACGGCTTAGACTCGGGAAACATGAACTCATCCGTGCTCGCGTTCTCGTAACCGAAACCGAGGGAGTTGTACAACCAGAGGAGCGTCTGCCACGGCGTGCGGCGTCCGCGGGGCGGCCGTTCCCGAGGATCGAAGCCTTTGCGCAGCGCGGCGAAGTAGATCGCCTCGAGGAATGCGTGCGCGCCGTTTTCCTCGAGCGATAAATGATCGTGGGCGGCCGGCCGTCGCCGATCATCGGGCGGGCGATCGCCTTCCGCTCGGTAATAGAACACCTTCGGTCCGATCCGTCCGAAGTACCACGACATGAAGCGGTACGCCGCCTCTGTAATGTCGTCTTGGCCATACGGCAGCTCCGCGAACCAGATGTGCGCGTGTTCCGGATGCGGGACTGGGAGGTGATCAGAAGCGGCTTTGAAGGGCACGATCATCAGCGATGTCACAGTGCGCGCAACCGATTCGTCGACATGTTCGATAGGCGTCGACCGTCCATCCGCCATGCGGAGGCGAATTGCTTCGGGAGGGATCTCTTCGCTGCGCAAGCGGAGCCCGCGCCGGAGGCGGAGGATGTGCTTAGCAACCTGCTCGCGCAATTCGTCGAGCGGCGTTGCTTTCGATTTCACCTCGGCGACCGCAACCACTTCGAAGATGTCGTTGGATCGGACGAAAAAGAATGCGTCGGCGGCAGGATACCAACCGTGGCGCCGGCGCAGTTGGCGTGACGCGAGTTCCGGCCCAGAAACGAGTTCTGCTCCCGAGGGAAGCATCTTGAGGAATGCGAGCATCGAAGGGCGCGCGAGAACCTCACCCAATTCACCCTTGAACTTGTTCACGAGTGAGGAGTAAATGAATTCGAAGAGACGCATGATCTCGTCATCGCGCAGCTTGGAGTGGTCTTGAATGAACTGAAGAACGACTGGGTAGTTGCGGCTGTTCTCGAACTTCCCCTCAACGCGCGCCACCATCGCATCGAACTCGTTCTCACCTGGCCGGCCCGGTAGGAGCGACAGGCATTCGGCAATCGCGTTCGACATTTCAGGATGGCGGAGAATGCGGTCGATACGGTCGAAGAGCTCCATAAGTCAGCAGTGTAGGACGCATCGCGTTCATGTGCTTGGGCTCGATACGAACTGAACGGCGTCCCGACGCCGGCCGGTTGTACAATGCCTCCTTCAATCCACAACTCGGGAGACCAACATGATCGAGACTTCGTCCGAGAAGAACGTCGATTCGTGGACAGTGGGGGCAATCGCCAACTCGCAGAAGACGCTCCTGGTCATCATCTCCGCCTTATTTGCAGCGGCCCCGGTGATCGCCCGACTTTTCTTCTTCAAGATCAACATCACGCACACCCCCGCGCAGCTCATCTTCTTCGGGCTGGCGCCGCTGCCCGGCCTCATCGGGCTGATCACGTACGTTTCGAGCCAGAAGGGCCGCTATGAGCTGCAGAAAGATGAGCTCGCGCAGATGCAGAGCCTCACGCCGGCTACCGGTTCGAATTTCGCCGATGCCAGCAAGTTCGAGCCGTCGTTCGTGGCCTGGCTGACCGGCGCGCTCCTGCTGACGGGAGTCTTTCTCATCGTCGCCGTTCTCGCGCCGCACGCGAGCTCGGAGAGACCGGCGGAGATGGGCATCGTCTTCGCCGGCTACGGCACGTACGTCAGCACGCTCTGGTTCATGCTCGGACGCCTGAACGCGCATGCACTGTCGCCGCGTTTCCTGCTCAACAGCACGCTGAAGGCCTCCATCGGAATCCTCATCGGCTTCATCGCCGCGAAGTCGGTCGGCTTCTTCGGCAAGGCCGAGTCGGCGATGTCCGCGCAGATGCTCCTCTTCATGGTCGGCTTCTTCCACGACTGGGCTCTCGGCTACATCCGCAAGAAGGCGGTGGAACTGTTTCAGGTGAATCAGAGTCCCGGCACCGCGCCGGAGCTGCCGCTGGCCATGATCGAAGGGGTGGACGACGCCGCGGCCGATCTGCTCGATGAGCTCGGAATCTCCACGGCGCAGCACCTGGCCACGCAGAGCCCCGTGGAGCTGTCGATGCGCTCGCTCTACCCGATCAAGCGGGTGATCGATTGGATCGATCAGGCGCTGCTCACGCTCTATTTCCGCGACAAGATCGTCGCCGCGCGCGAGCTCGGCGTGCGTGGGATGACCGAGTTCATTGCCGTCTACGAACAGGCAGCGGGCATTCACGCCGGCAGAGCCGATCAGGCCAAAGAACTGATGACCGTGCTGGCGCAGAAGCTCGGCATGTCGGAATCGGCGCTCTATCTGATGGCCGGCGCATGCCGTCATGACGACAGCGTGAAGTTCTTGTATGACCTGCGGCACTTCAATGAGGTGTCGCCGCCCGAATTACCGGCGGCGTCGCCCACGGGTGACGACAGACTGGAGATTCTCAAGGCAGATACGACAACCCCGCTACCGAAGCCGGTGAACGTGGATGCCAATCTGGTTCGCCCCACGGCGGATCCGGCCGCGGGGCCGCCGTCATAACGTTAAGATTCGCCCGTGGCGCTCGTCTTCGTCGCCGGCAATGCCGCCGACGTCTTTGCTCCCGATCTCGCGAAGGCGATCGACGCCGGGCTGCGGAATCGTTTTCCGGCGCTGGCGGCCGTCCACGGCGAGCCGTATCGCTCCGATCCGGTCGAGGGCATCGGCTGGCCGCAACTGCAGACGCGCGTGACGCGGACGATCGAATCCGCGCCACACCTCTCCGGACTGGATGCCTACCAGTCGGTCTACCTCCCTCTGCGGTTCGAGCACGTCGAGCGTATCAATGTCCCAACGGTCGCTGATCCATTCGAGGCCGGCAGTCTCGATGCCCTGCTCGACGAATTGCGCCTCTTCGCCGCGAAAGCGTCGCTGCCGACCGACGAGGTCGAGTTGATGCAATTGGCGGCGAAGTACCTCGAAGACGATGCGCTCTTCGATACCGATCTCGATATCCAGACCTACGTACAACTCTTCCTGACGGCGAAACAGGCCGCGGCGCATGGGGTGGGGTTGTGGATTGAAGTGGTGTGAGCAGCGGGTCGCTTTGTTGCGAGGTCTCGCGGTCGCGGGGTCTCGCGGTAGTACCTCGCGGACGCTCCGGTCTGCTATATCTGCCGCCGCGAGACGCCGCAACACCGAGACCACGCAACCCGGTAACCCAGCAACCTAGCGACCGAACAGACCATGGACCGCCTCAAACGACTGGCCCCGTTCCTCAAACCGCTGCTGATCCTGGCGCTGTTTGCGGTCGCTCTGCGGGTGCTGCACGACACGCTGGCTGAGTACCGCTATCGCCAGGTCATCGGTTACATCAACACTCTCCCGCGCCACCAACTCGTTCTGGCCGTCGTCCTCACCCTCCTCAGCTATCTGGTGATGACCGGCTACGACACGCTGGCCTTCCGATACATCCGGCATCCGCTTCCGTACCTCAAGATCGCCCTGGCCTCGTTCATCGGCTACGCATTCAACAACAGCGTCGGCCTCTCGGGACTCGTCGGCGGCTCGCTGCGCTTCCGGCTGTACAACGCATGGCGTCTTACCGCCGTCGAGATCGCCAAAGTCATTACCTTCTGCACGATCAGCTTCTGGCTCGGTTTCGTGCTGCTCGGCGGGTTTTTCTTTCTGGCCACGCCGCCGGAGATTCCACCTTCCATTCATCTGCCGTTCGTGTCGATCCGGCTTCTCGGCATCGTGCTGCTCCTGCCGGCGATCGCCTATGTACTCTGGATCGCCATCCGCCGCGAGCCGATCCGCATCAAGCAGTGGGAGTTCGAGTTGCCGTCGGCCCGGCTGTTTCTGGCTCAGGTGACGACATCGTGCCTCGACTGGATCCTCGCCGCTGGCGTTCTCTACGTTCTGCTGCCCGCCTCGCTGCCGCTGACGTTCGGCCGGTTCTTCTGCATCTTCCTTCTGGCGCAGATCGCCGGTGTCGCCTCCAACGTTCCAGGCGGCCTGGGCGTCTTCGAGGCCATCATCATCGTTTTCCTGGCGCCCTTCTCTTCGGCCTCGGCGATCCTCGGCACGCTGGTCGTCTTCCGCGCCATTTACTACCTTCTGCCACTCCTGGCGGCCATTCTGCTGCTGGCAATCCACGAGATCGTCGAGAAGCGCGAAGGGGTGGCCAGGGCGTGGAGGATCTTCGGCCGCTGGGCGCCCGGGCTGGCCCCGCAGCTCCTCGCCTTCACGACGTTCGTCGGGGGAGCGGTCCTGCTCTTTTCCGGCGCCACGCCGACACTCCCCGGACGCCTCAGTTTCCTGCGCCGCAATGTGCCGTTGCCGGTCGTCGAGCTGTCACACTTTTTCGGTTCGATCACGGGCGCGGCGTTGTTGCTGCTCGCGCGCGGTTTGCAGCGACGCCTCGATGCCGCCTACCAGATCACCGTGGGGGTGCTCGGGGCGGGCATCCTGTTTCAGCTCTTCAAAGGCGGCGACTTCGAAGAGGCCATCATCCTGGCGGTGATGCTCTTCGCGCTCGTGGCGGCGCGGCGCCACTTCTACCGCAAGGCCGCTCTTCTTAATGAAGGCTTCGGACCTGGATGGATCACCGCCATCATCCTCGTCGTCATCACGTCGGCCTGGCTTGGGTTCTTCAGCTACAAACACGTCGAATACTCGAGAGATCTCTGGTGGCACTTCTCATTCCGCGCCGACGCCCCGCGTTTCCTGCGAGCCTCGGTCGGTGTCATCGGCGTGTTACTGCTTTATTCGATCCAGCGTCTGCTCCGCCCCGCTCCTCAGGAGCCCGATCCGCCGCGGACCGAAGAGCTCGAGCGTGCCGCCGCAATCATCGAAAACGAAAAGAACAGCCAGACCAACCTGGCCCTGCTCGGCGACAAACCGCTGCTATTCAGCCCGAGTGGACGTGCGTTCCTGATGTACGGCGTGGAAGGCCGGAGCTGGATTGCCATGGGTGACCCGGTTGGCGCCGAGGACGAGAAACAGGAGCTGGTCTGGCAATTCCGCGAGCTATGCGACCTTCACATGGGCTGGCCGGTGTTCTACGAAGTGCAGCGCCAGAACATGCACCTCTATCTGGATCTCGGGCTGACGCTGTTGAAAATCGGGGAGCAGGGACGGGTTGCGCTGGAGAACTTCTCGCTGGAGGGGAGCAAACGCAAGTGGATGCGCTACACGCTGCGGCGCGTCGAGGCGGAAGGCTGCCGGTTCGAGATCATCGATCCCGGCCCGGTCATCGAAGAGCTCCGCACCATCTCCGACTCATGGCTCGCCGAGAAGCGAACGCGCGAGAAAGGCTTTTCCCTCGGCTTCTTCTCCGAGCAGTACATCCGCCGCTGCAAGGTAGCGGTCGTACGCCGAGGCGATCGCATCGTGGCCTTCGCCAACCTGTGGGAAGGAGCGGACGAAGAGCTGTCCGGCGACCTGATGCGCCACCTCCCCGACGCTCCGGCCAGCGTGATGGACTACATGTTCATCAACCTCATTCTCTCGTCGCAACAGAAGGGCTACCGCTGGTTCAACCTCGGCATGGCCCCCCTGTCGGGACTGGAGAACCGCGCTCTCGGCACGCTGTGGAGCCGCGTCGGTGCGCTGACCTACCGATTCGGCGAGAACTTCTACAACTTCCAGGGGCTTCGCCAGTACAAGGAGAAATTCGACCCGGTCTGGGAGCCGATGTATCTGGCCAGCCCGGGCGGCCTTGCGCTGCCGCGGATTCTGACGAATCTTGCCGCGCTGATTTCGGGGGGGTTGCGTGGGGTGATCTCGAAGTAGGAGAAACGCGTTGTCTGCGGCTTCGCCGCGTTGTCGGTTGTCTGCGCGCTGCGGCGCGCGTGGTCAGTTGTGCAGGCTTTGCGGAGAAACGGCCACGCGCCGCAGCGCAGACAACTGACAACGCGGCGAAGCCGCAGACAACGCTCGCCGCGCCAGCACAGACGTTCCTCACTTACAATCCCGCGCCATGAAGAGCGCCGCAATCTCCGCCCTCCTCACTCTCGCCATCACCCTCACCATAACCGCCGCGACGAAGCCCGCTCCCAAACCGTTCAACGTCGTCGAGGCCAGCATCTCCGACATGCAGGCCGCGCTGAAAGACGGCCGGGTCACGTCGCACGAGCTGGTGCAGCAATACCTGCTGCGCATCGCCACGTACGAGGACAAGCTGCATGCGGCCGTCACCGTCAATCCGAACGCGCTGAAGGAAGCCGATGAACGCGACCGCGAGCGCGCGGCAGGCAGGATCCGCGGGCCGCTGCACGGCATTCCGATCGCGCTCAAGGACAACATCCAGACCACGGACATGTTGACCACCGGCGGCGCGCTGGCCTTCGCCAGCCTCCTCCCGCCGTACGACGCAACGCTGACGAAAAACCTGCGCGACGGCGGGGCCATCATCATCGCCAAGACGCAGCTCACGGAGCTCGCCAACTGGGTTGCCGGCAATCCGCCGATGCCGACGAACTACAACGCCCTCAACGGCTACGGCTTCAATCCCTACGATCCGCGGCGCGACCCGCGCACCGAGACCGGCGATGGACGGCCCGCGCTCGCCACCGGCGGCTCCAGCTCCGGCGCGGGAACGACGGCCAGCTTCTGGGCGGCGAACGTCGGCAGCGAGACGTCCGGCTCGATCCTCAGTCCGTCGAACCAGAACATGCTGGCCGCGATCAAGCCGACCGTCGGCCGCATCTCACGCTACGGCATCATCCCCATCACCGCCGACCAGGACACGGCCGGCCCGATGGCGAAGTTCGTCACCGACGCTGCCATCCTCTTCGGCGTCCTCGAGGGGAACAACCCCGACGCGAACGATCCGGCCACCACGCGCTGCACGCCGCCTCCGAATCATGACTATCTGCCATTCCTGAAAAAAGACGGACTCAAGGGCGCGCGCATCGGCATCCCCCGCGCCGGCTTCTACGACAAGATCACCCTCCCCGGCGCCGACAAGCCGCGAGGCGGACTCAATCCTGAACAGTTGAAAGCGATCAACGACGCCATTGCCGTTCTCAAGGAACAGGGGGCCGTCATCATCGATCCGGCCGACATCCCGAGCGTCGTCGACAAGAACGCCGCCGACAACTACTTCCTCTGGGGCGTATGCACTGACATGGACGATGTGAAGGGCCGCAAGTGCTCGATCGATCTCGCCTACGGGATGGAGCGTGATTTCAACAAGTGGCTCTCCGCCCTCGGCAGCGCCGCGCCGGTGAAGTCGCTGACCGAGCTGCGCAAGTGGAACACCGACCACCAGAAGATGGGCGCCATCAAGTACGGCCAGTCGCTGCTCGACATCTCCGACGCCATGGACCTCGACGTCTACAAGTCCCGCTACGAGTCCGACCGCGCCAATGACATCCGCCTCAGCGCCACGCACGGCATCGATGAGGTGATCAAGGCGCAGAACCTCGACGCCCTCCTCTTCCCGGGCCCCGGCGGCGCATCGATCGCCGCGCGGCCCGGCTATCCGACGGTGATCGTTCCGTGGGCGATGGTGCCCAACGCGCCGCCGACGGCCTTCCCCGAGGGATTCAAAGCGCTGCCGCAGCCCTTCGGGGTCAGCTTCACCGGCATGGCGTGCAGCGAGCCGACGCTGCTGAAGCTCGCGTACGCATTCGAGCAGGCGACGAAGAAGAGGGTGCCGCCGGCGTCGACGCCATGAATCAGGGAACCCAGGTTCCCTCGTAGTGCTCCGAGTGTTCGTCGAAGCGTGTCAGCAGCGCGTGTGCCTTCGGATAGATGACCGCGCCGGTCTTGCTGTCGCCGGCAAAGGCGCGGATCGCGTCCCACGAATCCCAGGTGGTGATGGTGATGAACTCGACCTCATCACCATCGTCGCGGCGCAACAGGTAGGCACCTCGATAACCGTCGATGCGATGGATGCCGGGGAGGATCTCGCTTTGCAGCATGGCGTCGTAGGCCTCGGCGTCTTCCCCGCGACGCGTCCAGCCGTGCCAGATTCGCATGATCATTTCTGCAATGTTACCGTCCGGACTCAGCCTGGAGCCGCATCCCGCGATACGTTGATGCGATGGCAACAAAACGTTTGAGCACCCCCGCGGCGCTGATCGGCGGCATGCTGGTCGTCGGTTCCTGCGACATCACTTTCGCGATTCTCTTCTGGTGGTTCCGCGCGGGCGTCGGACCAATCCGCGTCCTGCAGAGCGTCGCCTCGGGGCTCATCGGTCGTCCCGCGGCGATCGGCGGCGGATGGAAAACCGCCCTGCTGGGGCTGGCTCTTCACTACTTCATCTCGTTCTGCATCGTGCTGGTCTACTGGCTCGCGGCGAAATGGCTGCCTGTGCTCCGGAGACAGGCGGTAATCCTCGGCGCGACCTACGGCCTTGCCGTCTACTTCGTCATGAACTACGTCGTCATTCCGCTGTCGGCAACCAGGCGCGGACCCTTCAATCTTCTCTCGTTCGCCCTCAGCCTGATCGTGCACGCCTTCCTGATCGGATTGCCTGCGGCACTCTTTGCGAAAGCGGCTTTGCCCGAAGCGGCGTCATAGAATCGACGGCATGTCAGACATTCGTGGATCAGTGCTCGAAGCGATCGGAAACACGCCGGTAGTCCGCCTGCGGAAACTCGTCGACGGCGGCAGTGCAGAGGTTGTGGTGAAGCTGGAGTACTACAACCCGACCGGGTCATACAAAGACCGGATGGCGCTGGCCATGATCGAAGGGGCCGAAACGCGCGGCACGCTGAAGGCGGGGATGCGGGTCATCGAGTACACGGGAGGAAGCACCGGCTCGTCGCTGGCCATGGTCTGCTCGATTAAAGGCTATCCGTTCGTGGCGCTGTCGTCCGACGCCTGGTCGAGCGAAAAGCTGCGGACCATGCGCGCCTTCGGAGCGGACGTGAGGATTTTTCCGAGCGAAGGTGGCAAGGTCACGCCCGGTCTCATTCAGCGTCTGAAAGCCGAGGCCGAGCGGATGAGCGCGGAGCCGGGGACGTATTACGCCAGCCAGTTCACGAACCGTGACGCCATCAACGGCTATCGTGGAATCGGGACGGAGTTGCTGGCGCAGGTGGGGAAGATCTCCGCGTTCTGCGGCGGCGTCGGAACGGCGGGGATGATCTCCGGCGTGTCGCAGGCGCTCAAGTCGTCCGGCTGCCGGATCATCGCCCTCGAGCCCGACACCTCGCCGGCCATCACCGCCGGCCACGGCGGACCACATCGCGTGGAAGGGATGGGCGTCGGCTTCCTGCCGCCGCATCTGACCCCAGACGTCTACGACGAAGCGCGCGCCATCAGCGAAGCCGAGTCGCGCGTGATGGCCCGCCGCCTCGCGCGCGAGGAAGGAATCTTCGCCGGCGTTTCCTCGGGACTCAATGTCGTCGCGGCATTGCAGATTGCACGCGAGCTCGGGCCGGGACACACGGTCGCTACGGTCGCCGTCGACACGGGGTTGAAGTATCTGGCGGGCGACCTTTTCGATGAGTAGCAACGTCAAAAGCGAATGTTGAATGTTGAATGTTCAATGCTCAATGTTGAATGGACGGGCGGCGCAGACATTCAACATTCAACATTGAACACTCAACATTCAACATTGCCTTTGACTCACCGACGTCAGGAGGGCTTCCCGCTACGCCGCCCGCCTGAGCACGTCCCCAACCTTCATTCGCCGCTCGACTACATCCCAATCCACATTGGCCAGGAAGGCCTCGATGTATTTCGGGCGGTCGGCCGGCTTGTAATCGAGGAGGTAGGCGTGCTCCCACACGTCCATCACCAGCAGCGGGACGAAGCCGGCGACGTTGCCGTTCTCGTGCAGCTCGATCCAGTGATTCGAGACGCGGCCGTTGGCGGGATCGAGATAGGCGATGGCCCAGCCGACGCCGCGCATCTTGCCGACGCTGACGAAGTCCGTCTTCCAGATGTCGAATGTCGGGAAGCTTCGTTCGACGGCGGAGCGGAAGCCGGCGTTCTTCGATGGTTCCCCACCCCCGCCGCGCTTCATGTTGCCGAAGTAGTGCTCGTGCAGGACCATCCCGTTGTACTCGTATCCGAGACGGCGGGTGAGCTCGGAGTAGGCAGGAAGCTCTTCCTTGTCGACCTTTCCGTCGGCAAGAATGTCTCCGATTTTCTCGGTGAGTAGATTGGTGTTGGTGACGTACCCCTCGTAGAGCTTGAAGTGCATCTCCAGCGTCTTGTCGGAGATCCCTGTCAGATCGGAGAGGTCGAAGGTCTTGGGTTTGTAGCTTTCGTTTTCCATGCGTTCGTCGTGTGCACTAATCGTGCGCACAACGGAACGTGGCGTAGACGTACGGATAGCCGGGACGGAACCAGTTTCGGAAGCTGCGGCGGATGAGCTCGGGAGACGTGGCCGGGGATGCACCTTTCATCACGTAGTGCTTGCCGTCGAAGAAGTCCGCGGAGTAGAGGGGATACGACGGCATCGGCGCAAAGCCAGGGAAGCCGTCGAAGACCGTCGAGGTCCACTCCCAGCCGTTACCGATGAGATCCTCGACGCCCCAGGCGCTGGCGCCGGCGGGATACGAGCCGATCGGTACCGGATCCCAGTGCGTGAATCCGAAATTACCGCGCGTCCGATCGGGAAGCGCATCCCCCCACGGAAAGCGGCGCTCTTCACCTGCCGGCGAACCGAACGCCGCGCGGTGATACTCGCTCTCGGACGGCAATCGTTTGCCGAGCCATGCCGCATACGCCTCGGCCTCTTCGTGGGTCACGTAGACCGGTGCGTCGAGCGGCAGAGGAACGAGCGCGAACATCCCACGCCATTGCCACGCGCCATCGCGCTCGGCCCAGAAGTGCGGCGGATTTCTGTTCGTAGCGTTGACGAACTCGAGATAGTCCCCGTTCGTAACGTCGTGCCGGTCGATGGAGAACGCATCGACGGCGACATGCATCTCCGGAAGCTCGTTGTCCCATCCGAAGTCGGAGCCTGACGCACCGAGGGTGGCCTCGCCAGCCGGAATGCGGACCATGTCTTTGACGACGTTGCCGCGCGACAGCGAACCGCCGCCGCGGATCGGCGCGATCGGATTCTTCCGCTCGTATGGCATCTCGTGAAAGAGGTAGAGCAGCGTCTCCTGGTGCATCTGCTCGTGCTCGAGGATCGTGAATGCGGCTTCGGCGTTGCGTCTCTGTGGCTCGAGGCCATCGTCGATGGGACCGTCGCACAGGGCACGGAGGATCAGATCGTCGGCCTCGCGGCCATACGCCTGAATATCCCCGCGCGTGGGCCAGAAATCGGTCGGCGCCTTCGCCGCCTCTTCGCTCTCCGGATCGATGCCGCGGGCGAAGAGCGTCTCGAACGCACCGTCGATACCGTCGCGTTTCAACGCCAGCTTGATCAGCGTGTTGACGGCGAAGGCGGGAATGTGGCCCTCATAAAAAACGATCGGATTGCGCAAGGGGATGGGCCGGTCGAAATAGGCCTCAGCGACAGGAATGGTGAAGAGCTGCCGGGTGATCTTCCCGCCGCCGCGATACCAGTCGATCAACTGGTCGCGGGTAACGCCGTCCGGAAACGCCGCGTGTTGCACGCGGGGATTGTAGACCGCCTGCGGCTTCAGGCGACGACCGCCTCTCCGACCGGCACTTCGATGACGCGGAACGGCAGGTGGTCGTCGATTTTCGCGGTGAGCAAGGCCATGGCCACGTTGTAGACCGGCACGTTCCCCTTGGTCCGCCCTTCCAGCGTGCCGCGATGCGCGTGTCCGTGGAAGACGGCGGTACAGCGATAACGATCGATCGGCTCCTCCAACCGCGACGATCCGAGAAAGGGATTGATGTCCGCCGGCTCGCCGGCGCAGGTAGCGTGGATCGGCGCGTAGTGCAGAACGCCGATCTTCTGCGGCGTGCGCAGACGGGCCAGGGCCATCTCGAGCTTGAGCGCCTCTTCAATGGCCTCGTGTACGAACTTCTTGATGATGTCCTCGCCCCAGGCATTGAGCTGGCGCCGTCCGAAACCGCCTCCGAAACCTTTGATGCCGGCGAAGCCGACGCCTTCGATCTCATGCGAGCCGCCGTCGAGCATCGTCACCCCGGCGTCGGTCATGATCCTGACGACGTCTTCCGACTTGCCCGACTCGAAATCGTGATTGCCGAGGACGCCGATGGCGGGGATGCGGAGCGAGGAGGTGAGCTCCTTCGCCAGGAACTTGGCTTCATCCACCAGGCCGTAATCTGTGAGATCGCCGCAGAGAAGCAGCACGTCCGCCTCGGCCGATGCGGCGGCGAAGAGCGGCTGCAGGCTGGCCTGCCCCGTCTTCTTGACGTGCAGGTCGGCCACGGCGGCGATGCGCAGGATGTCTTTCATTTCGTACCGTCGATCTCGATTCCCGCGGTCCAGTGCGCGATCTCCTCGGCGGTCATGTTTCCGATCGGCCGGAGACGCGCGTCTTTGTAGCCCCACGCGTTGACATCGGTGAGGTATTGCTGCCGCGAGACGATCGTGCCGTAGCAGATCTTCTCGTCCGCGTCGGGTTCCCTCGTCTCTTCGGCGATCCGTCCGCCGAGCTCCTTCATCACCCAGGGCGGCACCTGCGAGCGCTTCGATGGATAGAAGAACCCGAAGAGCACGAGATGGGCGTAAAGGCCGCGCCAGTGTTCGGCATAGCGATCGATGAGCCGCCGCCAATCCATCCGGTCGCCGGTGGCGAGGATGACGTGCGCGACGTCGGCTCCATCGAAGCGCTCGCGCTCCATGATCAAGCCCTTCGACCAGATCATCTCCTCGGCGGGGATGAGCTTCACCTCGACGTCGAAGACGACGCTCTCGACCGCGTAATCGAACCAGAGCTCATCGACGGCCGCCACGCCGTTGCCGGCGCTGAAGATGAGATCGATGAAGTCTTCGCCTTTGAGCGCCTTGCCGAGCCAGTGAGAAAAGGTCAGCTCGCATTCGTATCCGGCCGCTTCGAAGATCTTCTTCGCTTTCGGGAAGTCCTCGCGGTGGATGAACACGTCGAAGTCTTTCGTGTGGCGCTCGATCCCCGTGTAACGCGCGAAGGCATACGCACCGCCGACCAGAAAGGGGAGGCCGCCGTCGCGCATCAGCTCCATCGACTGGACGTAGAACGCGCGGCTCTTCGGATCGACGAGAGTGTCAGAAGGACTGGCAAGTACCGACATGCGGCAGTGAAAAAGTGCACGGCCCATGCCGGAGTCGGCGGTTAGACACAGCCGGGCCGGCACGGCCGGCGGCGCTGGTTGCCCAAGGCTCGACCACCATCTTCGCTCTATCGTTCTGCCGCGCAGACTCCCAGCGATGGCGCAAGAACGCTTCAACCGCGCAAAACTCTAGCCGCCGTTAGCCGTGGGGACAACGATGGGTTGCTTCTTCACCCGCTGATCAAGCGGCGCGTCTCGAGCGCCGGGCGTCGCGTCAATCCGTCAACTGCTTCATCAGCTCGTTGATCTGATCGTAAACGCGCCGCACCGACGGCTCGACGCTCGTGAGATGTCCGGCGAAGTTGTAGGACCGCTCGTCGTGGAGCATGTCGAGGATCATGTCGCTGGCGAACAACATATCGGCCAGTTTGTCGACCACTCGCTCCTGGAGGGGCATCTTTACATCGCCAAACGCGTCTGAAGTTTCGGTGAACATATATCGCACTCTACCTAGGAGTGATTTATCTCCCGATGTCCCTACCCTCATTTTCGTAACAAATGGCCTTTTTTTACGTTCTGCCCCTCATACGAGCCAGTTTGGTGAACATTTGGTGACCACGGGTAGGGATTTGGCCGGCAGCGGACACTTAAGTTTTTATGGTCTGAGGTATGGTTGCGCGGTTTCTGGGTTGCTGGGTTTCGGGGTCTCGGCGTCTCGGCGTCTCGGGGTGCCGGGGTTGGTTCCCACCGCGAGACCGCGAGACCTCGTAACCGCGAGACCCTCAACCCAGCAACCTCAGCAACCAAGCAACCTCAGCAACTCAAAGGAGCCTCCATGAAACCACTCCGTTCGTTCCTGGCCCTCGGCCTGATGGCCGCACTCCCGGCTCTCGCCGCGACAAAGACCGCTTCGAAGACAACGAAAGAGGCCGCGCCGGCACCGGTGGCTCGCGGAATGGCGTTGTTGAGCGGCAAGGCCATGGCCGCCCACGACCAGTTCCTGTCCAGCGACCTCCTCGAGGGGCGCGGTCCAGGCACCCGCGGCGATGAGATCGCCCAGCAGTACATCGCCGCGCAGTTCGAGTCGTACGGTCTCCAACCCGCCGGCGACGGCGGCACCTACTACCAGAATGTACCGCTCCTCGGTATCGCCACCGATCGCGACAAAAGCTCGCTCTCCTTCACGAAGAACGGCGCCACCATCGCAGGGCCGTTGGCCTTCGGTGCACAGATCGTCGGACAGAACCAGACCCAGACCGAAAGCGACACCCTCGACTCCGACCTCGTCTTCGTCGGCCATGGTGTCGTCGCGCCCGAATACCAGTGGGACGACTACAAGGGGCTCGACACCCGCGGCAAGACGCTGGTGATGCTCGTCGACGACCCTCCCGCGAACGCGCAGGAGCCGGATCTCTTCAAGGGCAAGACGCGCACGTACTACGGACGCTGGACGTACAAGTACGAGATCGGCACGGCGAAGAACGCCACCGGCGTCATCCTCATCCACACCACTCCCGCCGCCGGATACGGATGGAACGTCGTCTCCAACTCGTGGGGCGGCGAGAACTCGTTCATGAAGAACAAGCCCGGCGCGCCGGCGCTCCATTTCGCAGGATGGATGACCGAGGAGGTCGCGCGGCAGCTCTTCAAAGCGGCGGGGCAGGATCTCGATGCACTGACGCGGCAGGCGGCTTCGCGTACCTTCCAGCCGGTTCCGCTCGGTGTGAAGCTCACCGGCACCATCGCCAGCAAACTCCGCTCGTTCAACACCACCAACGTGGTGGCCAGGCTCGAAGGCAGCGACCCCAAGCTGCGCGAGGAGGCCATCCTCTACTCCGCGCACCACGATCACCTTGGCATCGGTCCCGCCGACAAGAGCGGCGACACCATCTACAACGGAGCCCTCGACAACGCCTCCGGCTGCGCCATCCTCCTGGAGATGGCGCGCGTCTGGACGCGGATGCCGGCGCCAAAGCGCTCGGTCTACTTCGCGGCCGTGGCCGCCGAGGAGCAGGGATTGATCGGATCGGCCTTCCTGGCCCAGAACCCGCCGCTCCCGTCCGGACGCATCGCCCTTGGCATGAACTACGACATGATCCCCGAGCTCGGCCGCGTGCGCGACGTCAACATGAACGGCATCGAGCGGACGACGTTCTACCCGACCGCGCAGCGGATCACCAAGGCGCTGGGCCTGACGATCATCCCCGATCCCGAGCCGGAACAGGGACACTACTACCGCTCCGACCACTTCAGTTTCGGCAAGGTCGGTATCCCGGCCTTCTCCGTCGATCCGGGCCAGGACGTGGTCGGCAAGCCGGCGGGATTCGGCGCCGCATGGTCAAAGGAATTCCGCGCCGACCATTACCACCAGCCCAGCGACCAATTCGATCCGAACTGGGACTGGTCCGAGGCCGTGCAGATGGCCCAGCTCGGCATCTGGATGGGATGGGATGCCGCGAACGCCGCCACGATGCCGAATTGGAAGCCCGGCGACGAGTTCCGCGCCGCGCGCGATCGCGCCACGGCGGCAGCGAAGTAGGCCGGCACGGCCGGCGGCGTTGGTTGCCCAAGGCTCGGCCACCATCTTCGCTCTATCGGTTTTGCCGCTCAAGCTCCTGGCAACGGATTTTGCACGTGAACCGTATGCTAGAGTCGATGAGTGGATCAGGAGTGGGATCCTGATCCACCCAATCCACTGATCACTGATCTTCACCAAAGGAGCCGTTTGTTCATGTCAAGAACCACACGCTTGCTGCTCGTCGCCGCGCTTGTCACGCTCGTCGTCGCCGGCTGCGGCAAAGAGAAAAAGAGTGGGAACGAGCCCGAGGAGTTCTCGTTCACGATCTATCCCGGCTCGCGCTATCTGGCGCCACTGACCGATCTCTGGAAACAGGCGCACAGGGTCATGAAGCCGAGCGAAGACGTGCCGCCGATCGCCATCTATGACACCGATGCGCCGATCGACAAGGTAGCCGAGTTCTATGCGCAATCGTACGGCTACAGCAAAGTTGCGCCGGATGCGACGAACAACCTCAGCTCCGCGAAACCGCCGGCGTACTACCGCACAGGCGATCTGGCGGGAGACAACGCGGCGATCCTGCCGGTGACGCAGAAGCTGAACGTGAAGGTTGACATCTCGAAAGCGGTCGGCAGCTATCGCGCCGCGGAGATCGACGCGAAGCCGAACCGCCCGCGCGTGACCATCCAACGCCCGTACTTCGATGCCACGACGTCGCAGACGGTCGACCGCACGCTGATCATGATGTCCCGCTGATGCCCACCGCACGGCGCGCGTTGATCGCCGGTCTCGGCCTCATCGGAGGCTCGATCGGCATGGCGTTGCGCCGCCGCGGATGGCATGTGGCGTTTCTCGATTCCGACCGCGGCCTGGAGCCGGGCCAGGCCGCGGACGAGCGTGTCGAGTCGCTGGATGCTCTCTCTGACGTGGTGATTCTTTCCACTCCGGTGGATGTGGCGGTCACCCTTCTCGCTTCCTCCCACGCTCCTCTCATCACCTCGGTCTGCAGCGTGATGGCCCCTCTACGCGCCATCGGGGATGACCGCTTCGTCGCCGGCCATCCGCTGGCCGGCTCGCAGGAGCACGGCCTGGCCGCGGCCCGCGCCGATCTCTTCATCGGCGCAACCTGGTTGATCGACCGCGACAACCCTGTCGTCCGCGAAATCATCACCGCCTGCGGCGCGAACGCGGAGGTGGTCGAGGCCGCCGAACACGACCGCGCCATCGCCCTCACCAGCCAGCTTCCGCAGATCCTCTCCACCGCGCTCGCCGCCTACCTGCAAGAGCGGAATGTCGATCTCCGCTTCGCCGGCCCGGGCCTTCGAACCTTCCTCCGCCTCGCCGGCAGCGAGGCCTCGGTATGGGCACCGGTCATCGAGGCGAATCGGGAGAACCTTCGACCGCACGTTGAGGAGATCGCGCAACTAGTTCGTGAGATCGTGGAAGGCGACCCCGCTGAGGCGTTTGTAAAGGCCAACGAGACCTTTGCTTCCCTGGCATTGAAGACCTGAGGCTCCATTTTTGTTGGCTGGAGGCGCGGACTTGATGACTTGAACCGTGAACTTGATGACTTGAACCGCGAACTTGATGACTTGAACCATCAATTTGATGGCTTGAACCGCGAACTTGATGACTTGAACCGCGAACTTGATGGCTTGAAGCGCGAACTTGATGACTTGAACCATCAATTTGATGGCTTGAACCGCCAATTTGGCGGCTTGAACCGCGAACTTCATGGCCCAAAGCGCGAGCTTGATGACATGAAGTCCTGAGCGGACGTTTGCGGGTCGAAGGCCCGCGCCTCTGGTTCAGGACGACAGTGGCGTTACCATCGCCGCCTTGAATCCCACCTGGCTTTACGTCGGCGCGGTCTATGCCGTCGCCGTCTGGCTTGCGCGGCGGGGCGGGAATCCGTTGCAGAAACGGATCGCCCTGCTGTTCTACGCGCTCGTGGTCATCTTCCTCTTCAAGGCCATGACGGGCCCCTACGTCTCGATCGCCATGGACATCCCTCGGCTCATCGCACCCTGGTCCACCTCGGCGCCGGGGCTGACGAAATACACCGTGCTGAACATGGAGACTCACGACGTGCCGATGCAGCTCGTGCCGTGGGCGCATCAGGTGCGCCAGGCTTGGCTGTCGGGGCATGTCCCGCTCTGGAACGCCCTGGCCGGCTGCGGCTATCCGCTGCTGGCCAACGCGCAGAGCGCGGCGTTCTCGCCGCTGCGGATCCTCGCCCTGCCGCTCCCGCTCGCCTACGCCATGACCGCCGAGGCGGCCATGAAGATTCTCGTGGCACTCTCGTTCACCTTTCTCTACTGCCGGCGCCGGTATGGCGCGCTCCCGAGCACGATCGCCGCGATCGCGTACGGTTTCGGACCGTTCGTCGTGGCCTGGCTGCACTTCGCGCAGAGCACGGCGGCCTGCTTCCTGCCGGCGGTCATCTATCAGATCGATCTGCTGGCGGAGCGGCGCACGTATCCGCGCTTTGCGATGACGGCAGTGATCGGCGCGGTGACCGCCTTCTGCGGCCATCCGGAGACGGCGGTCCACATCCTCCTCTTCGCGGTCGCGTACGTTCTCTGGATTGCGCTCGTCGAGAGGAAGCGCGATTTTCTCCCTGCTCTGGCCGGGGCGGGAGCGGTGGCGGTCCTTCTCGCGCTGCCGTTGATCGTGCCGTTCGCGGAGAACGTCCGCCAGTCGACCCGTTTCGAGGAGAAGAAGGCCTCCGGCAGCGCGATGCCCTTCTCCGACGCGCCGTCGCTCGCATTGCTGGTGCAGCCGCGTCTCTACGGCACGCGGCCCGGGAATCCGTGGGGTCCGGCGACCGCCGAGGCGGTGACGGGATTCGCCGGGATCCTCGGGATTGCCGCGGTCGTCGCCATCGCCATCGATGCAGTCATGCGGCGACGCTTCCGTGAACGCGAGGTATTTTTCATCCTCGCGGCGATCGGCGTCTTCGCATTGCTGGCCAACGTCCGGCCTGCTGTCGCCACCCTGCACGCGGTCATCGGTCTGGCGGCCAATGCCCGGCTCCGTTTCCTGTTCGCCTGGCTCCTGGCGGTGCTGATCGCCGCTGCGTTGGATCGCCCACGGCGCGGGAATGTCCTGCCGTTAGGAATCGGACTGGCATCGGCGGCCGCGCTGATCGTGCTGACCATCACCAGGACGCCGTTTCCAAGTGTCATCGCGCGGCACGACGGACTCCTCTCGGTGATCCCGAGCATCATCGTCATCGCGGTCGCGGCGATCGCCCTCGTGCCGCGGCTGCGAAGCGTCGCCTCGCTCGTGCTCGTCGCTGCCGTCATCGCCGAAATGTGGCCGCTGACGATCGGCTGGAACCGGGCCTTTCCGATGTCGACGTTCTATCCGCGCACGCCGCTCATCGACGCCGTGTTGCGCCACCACCGCCCCGGCTTCGATCGCGTGGCCGGCATCGGCGGTGTTCTCTTTCCGAACACCAACGCCATGTTCGGCATCGAGGACGCCCGCATTCACGATCCGATGGAGCCGGCGCCGTACGTTCACTTCATCGGCAGCGCCATCACGCACGACTACTACAAGAAGTGGCTCGACGAATCGACGCCGCTGCTCGATAGGCTGAACGTACGCTGGCTGATGACGGAGCCCGGTCATGAGCTGACCGACACGACGCGCTATGCGCTGCGCTACGCCGGCCCCGACGGGCGTCTCTACGAGAACCTTCACGCCATGCCCCGATTCTTCGGCGATGCTGCCCACGTGCGCATCACCGCCGCCAGCGGCGACGCCTATACGCTCGAGGTAGATGCACCGAAAGAGACGCTCATCTCCAGCAGCGTCGGTTGGTCGCGGTGGTGGCGAATCTCGCATCTAGCAAACGGCAAGACCCTGGAATCGAGAGCCCTTCTCCCCCGCCTTTTGGGGGAGAAGGTGCCGAAGGCGGATGAGGGGGCACGTGCTCGCGCAGCTTTTGATAACTACACGACAACAGACGACCCCTTCCTCACCTTCACCGTCCCCGCCGGCCACACCACCGTTCGCATCCGCTACGTTCCAGTCTCCTTCTACGCGGCATCGCTCCTCGCGCTGCTGACCGCCGTCGTGCTGGTCTGCTTTATGATCCGCGCCGGTGTTCAACGCCACATGGATCTACGTCGGCGCGCTCTACGCGATCGCGATCGCCTGCGCACGGCGCTGGAGCCCGGGAGGCCGTGACGCTCTGCCGTGGCGCGTGGCCGCGTTCTTCTACGCGCTCGTCCTGATCTACCTCTTCCGGCCAATGACCGGCGGCTACGTAAACCTGCCGGTCGACTTCATCAACATCCTTCCGCCGTGGGGGAGCTGGGGCCACCGCCACCTGCTGTCGAACCCGGAGATGAACGATCTGACGATGCAGATCGTGCCGTGGGCGCATCAGGCGCGCGAGGCCTGGCGCGCGCTGCACTTCCCGATCTGGAATCCGCTGGCGGGGTGCGGCTATCCGTTGCTGGCGAACGGCCAGAGCTCGGCCATGTCGCCGTTGCGCCTGCTGGCGCTTCCGCTGCCGCTCGGCTACGCCATGACCGCCGAGGCGGCCATGAAACTGCTCATCGCGCTCACGTCGATGTACCTCCTCTGCCGGCGGCGCTATGACGAGCTGCCATCGGCGATCGGGGCGATCTCGTTCGCCTTCTGCACGTTCGTCAGCACCTGGCTGCACTTCCCGATCGTCACGGTCGCCGTCTGGCTCCCCGCGGCGTTTCTGGCCATCGAGCTGCTGATCGAGCGGTCTACGTACCGGCGTTTCGTGTTCGCCGTCGTGGTCTGGACGGCGATGCTGTACGGCGGCCATCCGGAGACGGTGACGCACGCCACGTTCTTCGGCGGCCTGTTCGCTCTGTGGATTGCCTTCATCGAGCGTCCGGTGCCTCGGCGCGATGCCATGCGCGCGCTTGCGCTCGCCGCCGCCGCGATCTTCGTGGCCGCGCTGCTGGCGGCGCCGTTCATCGCCACGTTCGCCGAGACGGTGAAAAAGTCGCGGCGCTTTCAGGAGTTGCAGGTCAACCCCAACGGCGAGCCGCCGTTCTCCGACTTTCCTTCCGCCATCGCCACCTTCGAGCCGAACTTCTACGGCCACGCGCCGGCCGAGAAGCCGTCCGGTCCGGCCACGGCGGAGTCGATCACCGGCTTTGCCGGCATCCTCGGCATCGCCTCATGGTTCGCGCTCCTGGTTCAAGCGATCGCGCGGCGCCGCTTTCGCACGCGCGAGTTTTTCCTTGTCGTTCTCGCGCTCATCGCGGTGGGCATCGTCTTCAACTGGCCGGTCATCAGCTCCCTTTTCCATTTCGTCTTCCGCCTGGCGGCCAACGCGCGATTGCGCCTGCTGCTCTGCTGGATCGCCGCGGCGATGACGGCGGCGGCGATCGACAACGCCCGGCGCGAGCGATCCATCCCCTTTCTTCTTGGCGTGCTGGCGAGCACGGCGTTCCTGCTCTACCTGATGCTGACCTTCCCGTTTTCGACCGCCGCGGCGAAGGACACGGCGATGATCGCCATCCTCCCAAGCATGGTCGTCCTCACGATGGCGTCACTGTTCGTGCTTCAGGTGCGCGGAAGGCACATCGCCACGATGCTTGCCGGCGCCGCGATCGTCGCCGAGTTATGGACCGCTACCGACGGCTGGAATCCGGTGCTGCCGGTCGAGGCGATGTACCCGAAGACGCCGTTGATCGCGACGCTTCAGCGCCTGCAGGCGGCCACGCCGCGCAACGACGCCTTCCGCATCGTCGGCATCGGAGCGGCGCTTTTCCCCAACACGAATGCCATGTACGGTCTGGCCGACATCCGCACACACGATCCGATGGCCTTCGGCCGCTACCTCGGCGTCCTGCGACTCCTGACGAATCTCGAAACGAACGAGTACTTCGCCAAGTGGCAGAACCTCGAGACGCCGCTGCTGAATTACCTCAACGTCCGCTACGTCGTCGGTGACCGCGGCTTCGATCCGACCGACCGCCGGCGCTATCAACTCCTCTACGATGGCCGTGATGGGCGCATTTTCGAGAACCGCGACGTCAGGCCGCGCTTCTTCGCAGCGCACGACATCGTTCTCGAGTTCAACCACGACCGTTTCGCGCAGACGCTGATGCAACACGATTTCTCGAAGCAGACCGTCGTCAACATCCTCCCGGTCGACAGCGACAGGATGCGGCAGGACCTCCTCGCGCCGAAGAACGATCCGGTCGTGCAGATCGTCGAAGCCGGTGACACCGCCTTCCGGCTGCGCATCCGCTCGCAGCGGCACGCTCTCATCGTCAGCAGCCAGCCGTGGTGGCCGGGATGGCGTGTTTCCATCAACGGCCGGAGAATCGTTCCGCAACTGGTCAACGGCGCGTTCTTCGGCTTCACGATTCCGCCAGGTGACTGGGACGTGCGTGTCGACTACTTCCCGGCATCGTTCTACGGCGGACTGGCCGGAGCGATCGTCACGGCTCTGCTGCTGCTTTTGTGGCCAATCGCGCGATCGCGAATCCTCCGCCGAGGATGACGATCGCGATCGGGATCAGCGAACGGGTGTCGCCCGGGCCGGCTGCAAACTCGCCGAGGTTGAAGCTTGCCCACTCCGAGGCCTCGCTGCCGGCGGCATGGCGAAAGAACACAACCGGTTCATCGAGGGTCATTCGATTGACTGACGTGTGGCCGGTGAACGTCGTCCATGACCATGGAAAGGTGATCGGCACCGACGGCGCGAAGCGGCCGTGCAGCAACAGCGGGGCGATGTACTGCGTCAACGGACGTGGGATGGTGCCCGATGGCTGCGGATCGACTGCGGCCGCGGCGAAGTTGATGGCAAAAGAGACTGCCGCCGCGATGACAGCGAGAACACGCCAGCGAACGTGGAGAAGCGCGATGCCGAAGAGGGGAATGAGCGGCACGAGGTAGCGCCCCCCGATCCCGAAGCCGCCTTCCCATCCGTTGAAACTGGTATTGAATGCAACGAATACGACGATCACGACCATCGCTGCCGCACAGACGATGCGCTCGCGGCGCCACCAGGCCACGAGGCCGAAGAGCGCGACGAGGAGCAGCGGCGCGAAGAAAAAGAAGCCGCGGTACGGCGAGAGCGTGATGGCGTAGAGCACACCCAGCGATGGCCGCTGCATCACGCCGAGCGGCGCGCCGTGGATGAGAAACCGAGGATCGGTCACTTCCACGCTCGTGGTGAAGAAGCCGCCAAAGCAGATCCGCTGGTAGGCGAGCAATGCGGCGAGCGGAGGCAGCGATCCGAGGGCGTAGCGAAACCACGTCTTCCGCGGTCCGATAAATGCGAACACGAGGAGCGCAGGCGCGCAGAGGTAGTTCATGGCCACGGCCAGCGCGGCCGCGAATCCGGCCAGGGCGCGATGCGGCGTCGTCAGCGCGAACAGCAGCAGCGCCGCGCTCGGAACGGCAACCATCAGGATCGTGGCATACGGAAGGAGCTGCGTCGCCAGCGCCATGGCCAGCGCCACGAACGCGGTCCAGCGCGCGTCGACGCCGCGGCGCCTGGCGTAGAGAAAGAGCATCGCCGGGATGAATGCTCCCGGCAACGCCACGCAGACCAGCGAACAGAGGTACGCGTTGATCGTCAGCAGTTGGGCGTTGCCGGGATCGGCGTCACGCGACTGCTCGAACGCGTAGAGCGGCGCGTAGGGAATCGCCGCCAGCCATCCCAGCGCGGGAGCCTTGTTCGCGTAGGTATGGCCGCGGCCGAACGAGACGTCCCCGGTATTCCGGGCATAGGCGTCGATCGCAAACGTATGCCGCTCCACGATGGCGCGCGTCAGATCGAACGTGGCGTTCTGGTTCCATCCCCCGCCGGCGAAGAAGTAGCCGTAGGCGGCGAAGGTGAGCAGAAAGAGCCACTCGGCGATGCGGCGATCGATGGCGTTCATGATCGGTTGACCACTCGCGCGATGGCGATTCCTCCGCCGAGGAGCAGGAGCACGACCGGAATCAGCGAGCGCGCGTCTCCGGGTCCGGTGAACAGCTCGCCGAGGTTGAAGCTCGCCCACTCCGAGGCCGGGGTGCCTGGAGCATGGCGCCGGAAAACCATCGCTTCGTCAAGCGTGGTGCGATTGACCGACGTATGGCCCGTGAACGTCGCCGCGAACCACGGCGGAATCGCCGGTGTCGCCTCGAAATGGCCGTTGACCAGCAGCGGTAGAAGGTACTGCGTGACCGGACGGGCGATCGCCGTCGACGGCTGCGGATCGACGGCCGCGGCGGCGAAGTTGATGGCGAACGAAAGCGTGGCCGCAAACACGGCCACCTCACGCCAGCGGACGTACAGCAGCGCGATGCCGAAGAGAGGGATGATCGGAACGAGATACCGCCCCCCGATTCCCCAACCCCCATCCCACCCGTTGAAGCTGACGTTGAAGGCGAAGAAAGCGACGATCACTGCGAGCGATGCCGCGCATTGGACGCGCTCGGCCTGCCACCAGGCGCGAACGCCGAAGAGAGCGACCAGAAGCAGCGGCGCGAAGAAGAAGAACCCGCGATACGGCGAGAGCGTGATCGCGTAAACAACACCGAGCGTCGGCCGCACGAAGACTCCCATCCCCGCGCCATGGGTGAGGAAACGCGGATCTTCGTGAACGATGCTGATGGTGAAGATGCTGCCGAAGCAAACGTACTGGTACGCGGCCAGCGCGGCGAGCGGCGCCAGTGCCGCCGCGCAGTAGCGAAGGATGGCGCGCCGTTCGATGAGCGCGAATGCGATGAGGGCAGGCGCGCAGAGATAATTCATCGCCGTCGCCAGCGCCGCGGCGAAGCCGGCCCGGGCGCGATGCGGCGTCGTCAGCGCGTACAGGAGAAGCGCGGCACTCGGCGCGTGCAGCATGAACAGCGTCGCATACGGGAAGAGTTGCGTCGCCAGTACCGACGATAACGCCACGATGGCCGCCCATCCCGCGGCGAAGCCTCGCCGGCGCGCGTAGACGAAGATCATCGGAGGGATCAGGGCCCCCGGGAGCGCAACGCAGAGCATCGAGCAGAGCCAGGCGTTGATCGTAAGCAGCGTGGCGTCGCCCGGATCTGCTCCGCGGCCGCGCTCGAACATGTACAACGCGGAATAGGGAATGGCCGCGATCCACGACAACGCCGGTGATTTATTCGAGTAGACGTGGCCGTTGACGACCGAAACGTCGCCGGTGTTGCCCGCGTACGCGTCGATGGCGAACGTATGCCGTTCCACGATCGCCCGCGTCAGGTCGAACTGCGAGTTCTGGTTCCAGCCGCCGCCGGCGAAGAAGTACGCGCAGGCCCCGAACGTGAGCAGGAAAAGCCACTCGGCCACGCGGCGGTCCCTGATGGAGGCAGTGTTGAATGTTGAATGTTGAATGTTCAATGTTAAATGGTTGCACAGACTCGGCTCAGGTACATTCAATTCAACATTGAACATTCGACATTCAACATTCGCCGCCCGCCGGGTCGAACCGCTCGCGATCGTCGCGATCTGGGCGGCCGCCATCGCCTTCGCCAACCCGCGCGGCAACTTCCCGATCGACGACGACTGGGACTTCGCGCTGGCGGCCTGGCGCTTCGCCGAGACGGGACACTTTCATTTCACCGCCTTCACCGCCGTCAGCCTGCGGGCGCAGGTTCTGTGGGGTGCGCTGTGGACACGCCTTTTCGGTGAGTCGTTCGACGTCCTGCGCGCATCGACCCTCGTCCTGGCCATGGCGACGCTCGCCATCGTTCACCGCATGCTGCTGCGCGCGGACGTTCCGCGTTTTGGCCGTGTCGTAGCCACGCTGGCCCTCGGCTTTCATCCGATCTTCTTCTGGTCCTCGTGCACATTCATGACCGAGGTGCCGTTCGTCTTCGCCTCGGCGGTGGCGCTGGCGTGCTTCGTTAGCGCTTTCGACGACGAACGCATCGCTTGGCTCATCGCCGGCTGCGCAGCCGCTTTGATGGCCTGCTTCGTCCGGCAGACCGGCATCACCCTCCTTGCGGCGCCGCTGCTCCTGGCGCTGATGCAACGGCGGAAGCGTCACACGGTCGTCATCGGCGGCACCATCGCGCTCTTCGGCCTCATCTTTTTTCTGAAGCCGGGATGGTTGACCGGCTCGATGGCGGAGTTTGCGGTCCATTTCAAGATGTGGACGGAAGCGACGTTCCGCTTGCCGGAGCAGATCGCGGTTCTCGATCACTACGCCACGTTCAACGCCCAGAACTGTGCTCTCTTTTTCCTTCCCATCGTCGCGCCGCTGGCGATCGTCTTCGCCAGAAACGCCCGGCGGCCCGACTTCGCCATTGCCGGCGTGCTGACCGGCGTTCTTCTTGCCCGCGTGCAGTCGCTGCTGTCCGCCGGATTGGCGCTGCCGTACTTCGCCTCGCCGTACTGCTGCGATGTCTTTGCCGGCAACATCTTCGCGGACTTCGGCCTCGGGCCGCTGGCGCTCGCGGGCAGCTATCCGTTTCGCCTGCCGTACGCGGCGCGGCTGGTGATTACGTACGCGAGCGTGCTGCTGGCGGCGACTCTGATCTGGGCCGTGCTGCGGCGCGCGGCGCGCACGAACACCTCCCTGCTGGCCCTGGGCACGGCGCTCTTCGGCTCTCTGGCGCTCTTCGGCTCCGGGCTGTACGTCGACCGTTACTCGCTCGACTCCGCCTGGCCGCTGGTCATCGCCCTCCCGCTCATGCTCCCGTGGCAATCGCGTGCGGTGCGCGGCATGAGCATCGTGGCCCTGGCCATCATCGCCATCTTCTCCACGCTTGCGGTGCAGGAGTACTTCTCGTGGAACCGGGCCCGCTGGGCGGCAATCAACGATCTTCGCGCGCGTGGGGTGGCGATCACCTCGATCAACGCCGGTGCCGAGCCGTTCTATCTCTACGAGCTATCGAAAGGCGATCAGCGGATGCGGCGCATCCACCAATTCGGCGTCGGCGAGCGCCCCTACACGCTTGCTTACGAGCCGCTCGCAGGCAAGCGCGTGATCGCGCGCTATCCGTATCAGGGATGGTTCGGACTGCACAGGGGTGAGGTGTACGTGCTCCTGTCTTCGTGAGGGTCTCGCGGTTACGCGGTCTCGGGGTATCAACCCACCGCGAGACTCCGAAACCGCGAGACCGCGAGACCCCGTCCTACCGGAACTTCTTATTCAGCCGCTCCCGCGCCAGGGCATCGACACGGGTCAACGTCGGCGCCAGGACTTCGCGCTGCATTCCGACGAGCGATGCGATCCCTTCCTTGGCCAGACCGAGCATCGCCGTCATCTGCTCTTCGCTGAAAGTGGCTCCTTCCGCCGTGCCCTGGAGCTCGACGAATTGCCCTTTGTCGGTAGCGACGATATTCATGTCGACGCCGGCTTTCGAGTCTTCCTCATAGTTGAGATCGAGCGCCGGGACGCCGTTGATGATGCCGACCGAGACGGCGGCGACGAAGGAGCTGATCGGCCAACTGACGAGCTTTCCGTCGATGTAGAGCCTTCCCAACGCCAGCGCCAGAGCCACGAAGGCGCCTGTGATCGAGGCCGTACGCGTTCCGCCGTCGGCCTGGATGACGTCGCAGTCGAGCCACACCGTGCGTTCGCCGAGGAGCTCGGTATTCACGGCAGCGCGGAGAGAACGGCCGATCAGACGCTGGATCTCCATCGTTCTGCCGCCCTGCTTTCCACGCGCGGCCTCGCGGTCGGTGCGCTCGCTCGTGGCCCGCGGCAGCATGCCGTACTCGGCGGTGACCCAGCCCTTGCCGGTGCGATAGAGAAACTGCGGAACCTTCTCCTGGATCGAGGCCGTACAGATCACGCGCGTGTCGCCGATCTCGATCAGCGCGGAGCCCTCGGCGTGCTTGCTGAAGTTCGGCGTGATGAGGACGCGGCGCATCTGATTCGAGGCGCGCCCGTCCGTGCGGGGCTTGGTGGAGGAGCTCATGGGGCGTGGAGGATACTTGATTGCGCGCCTCCCAGCGCGTTGCCGTCACTCCGCTTCCGTCTTCCTCACCGTCACGTCAAACCGCCACTGGTGGTCCTGGTAGTAGAACGACACCAGCGAGACGAACGGCTTGTCGAGCGGCTTGTTCTGCTTCGTCTCGAACATCGGATAGAGCGGCGTGGGGCGGGTGTAGTGCCACACCAGCTCGCCGTGGCCGGTGGTCGGCTCGGTCGGATGGCGTTGAAAGTTGCGCAGGCCGTCGTAAACGCGGTAACAGATCATGCCGCGGAAGACCGGACCGCGCGCGCTCGGCGCCGTGCCGAGGATCGGGAAACCTTTCGGAGTGACGTGGGCGATGTACGCGGCGCCATCTGGAGTCGCTCCCGCCGTCACGGTGATGAGGCCGGCCTTCTGAAGATGGTCGAACGTGCGAAGAGAGCGCTCGTCGAACTCGTCCTTCGGAAAACGCGCATTCCAGAAGACCTTCTGGGGCACTTCCGCGTAGATCGGTTCAGAGGTGAAACGGACGTCGCTGAGGATCTGCTCGGCTTTTGCAGCGGTCAGAGGCTCGCGCTTCTGGCAGGCCACCGCCAGAAGCAGGAGCGCGAATGCAACTTGACTCGTTCGACTGCGCATGTTGTCATCCCCCCGCTTTCAGGGCGAAGCGAACGATACCGCGAGAATCCCCCCGGGAAATCCACGAGAAATCCAATTGACCGACCGAATCCTCGACGCGCTGGCGCGCCTCTGCCTGCGACGCAACAAACAGATCCTCATCACCGCCCTGGTGCTGGCGGTGCTTGCCGTCATCGGCGCGACCCGGCTCTCGTTCGATCCCGATCTGCTGAACCTCATCCCGCAGCAGAACCGTCAGGTCAACGAGTTCCGCAAAGTCCTGAAAGACCTCGGCACGATCGACTACCACATCGTGGTGATGGACATGCCCAAAGGGCGTGACGTTCATGACTACGACTCGCTCATCGATGCCATCGCGGAAGGGTATCGGAAGAATCCGAAGATCGAGGATGTGACGTACAAGATCCCCAACCCGCTCGATTTCATCGAGATCATCCTGCCGAAAGCGCTGCTCTTCCTGGCGCCCGCCGAGCTCGACGAAGTGGCCACGAAACTGACCGATCAGGGCATCCGCGAGTCGGTTGCCCGCAACCGGTCCATGCTCCAGACGCCCCAGGCGATGGCGATGAAGTCGCTCGTTCAATACGATCCCTTCAACCTACTGCCGATCTTCCTTCGCAAGTTTCAGTCCGCCGGCAGCGGATTCCGTATCGATACCTCCAGCGGCTACTACATGTCGTCGGATCACAGCATGCTGTTGATCTTGACCAAGCCGAAGAGACCCGCCCAGGACGTGCCGTTCGGCAAGGCGTTGCTCAACGAAGGCTCGCTGCTCGAAGCATCGGCCCTGGCCGACTTTCAGAAGAACGCGCCGCCGGGAACGCCCCTGCCGAAGGTCTCGCATACGGGCGGCTACGAGATCGCCGTCGGAGATGCCGACCTCATTCGCAAAGACGTCATCGTCAACATCCTCGGCACGGTCATCGGCGTGCTGGCGCTGTTCCTCTACGCCTTTCGCCGCCCGGCCTCGATCATCTACGCCGGCGCGCCGCTCGCCCTCGGCCTCCTGCTGACCTTCGGCATGGCCGGGGTGACCTACGGCAAGCTCTCACAGGCCAGCGCCGGGTTCGCGGCGCTGCTGGCCGGGCTCGGCATCGACTTCATCACCGTTCTCTACGGCCGTTACGTCGATGAAAGAAACCGCGGCACGTCGATGCAGGAAGCCATCCGCGTGATCATGCGCTCGACGATGCCGGGCGTCTTCGTCGCCGCCATCACCACGGCCGGAACGTTTTTCGCTTTCCTCGCTACCGATTTCCGAGGGATGACGCAGCTCGGCCTCCTCACCGGTATCGGCATCCTGTTCTTCCTTCTCTGCGTGATGTTCCTGCTCCCGGCACTGATCGTCTTCTCCGAGAGGAAGGAATCGCGGAAAGCGCCGAAGCTCTATCTGCATTCGTTCGGCGCCGGAAAGCTGATCGACATCTCCGTGGCCCGGCCGCTGGTGACCATCGGAATCTGGATCGTATTCATCGCCGTCTGCGGCGTGCTGGCGACGGGCGTCCACTTCAGCGACAACATCCAGGATCTGCGCGCGAAGGGGAATCCCGGCGTCGTCAATCAGTCGCGCATCACCGAGAAGTTCGGACAGTCGTTCGACTTCATGATGTACGTCTGCGAGGGGAAGACGCTGGAGGAAGCGCTGGAAAAGACGCGCACCGCCTCGAAGGACCTCGACGCGCTGGTGGCGGATCACACCATCGCCTCCTACCAGTCGATCTCGTCCTTCCTCCCGCCAGCGGTCGACCAGCAGAAGATCATCGACCGGCTTCACGCCGGGAGCGGGAACGAGTTCAACACCGCACGCATCGACCGCACCTTCCGCGCCGCGCTGACCGAAAACGGCTTCCGCCCCGATGTGTACGACGACTACATGAAGCTCTTCGCGCAGACGTTGTCGCCCGCACAGCCGATCACGCTGCAGACGATCGGCAACGCCGAGATCACCAAGCTGACCACACGATTCGTGAAACAGGTCGGCAGCGGCTGGATGTCGGTGATCAACGTCTACCCGACCGGCGGGAAATGGCCGCGCGATGTTCCGGCAAAACTGCTGGCGCTGCCCGACCGGCATCCGGGCGACGTCCTCACCGGCGTGAACCTCGTCAGTGCCACGCTGCGGCACATCGTGAAAGCGGACGCGACGCGCTCGACGATCATCGGCTTCATCGCCGTGCTGGTCCTGATGTTCGCCAGTTTCCGCAACCTCAGGCTGACCCTGCTATCGTTTGTCCCGTTCGTCGCCGGCGCGGTGGGGATGCTGGGACTGATGGCGCTGCTCGGGCTCGAGTTCAACTTCATGAACATCTTCGTCGGGCTGATGATCATCGGCGTGGCCACCGATTACGCGATCTACATGCTGCAGCGCTATCAGGAAAACCCCGCGGCATTCCGCGGAAGCGCGCATGAGACCGGCAAGGCCATCGTCATGGCCGCCCTCACCGCGATCGTCGGCTATGGCTCATTCGCCTTTTCGCACTATCCAGGGCTGCGCTCGATTGGGTATGCTTCGACATTCGGCATCGGCCTGAGCGGACTTGCCGCGATCACGCTGCTTCCGGCAATCCTGGTGCTGAGAAGGCAGAAGGCAGAAGGATGAAGGCAGAAGGGGCTCTCATCCTTCTGCCCTCAGCCTTCATCCTTCGGCCCTTAGGAGAACAAATGCAGACCACCGCCCAGACCATCCCAACGACTCTGATCTCCCGCCTCGTGCGCGGCTGCGCCGCTCTCGACATGCTGCTCGTCATTGGCGCATCGGCGGTCATCGCCATCGCCGCGCAGGTTGCCATCCCCATGCCCGGCACGCTGGTGCCGCTGACGCTGCAACCGCTCGCCGTCCTGCTCGTCGGCGTGACGCTCGGCTCCTCGCGCGGCGCGGCGGCCGCGGCCCTCTATCTGCTGGAGGGTTTCAGCGGTCTGCCGGTGTTCTCTCAAGGTCACGCCGGACCGCTCTGGCTTGCCGGCCCCACCGCCGGCTACCTCTTCTCCTATCCGTTCGCGGCATTCGTTGCCGGCTGGTTCTCGCAGCGCGGATGGGGCTCGACGACGCTCCGTGCCGTGGCCGGCATGATGGTCGCCCTCGGCGTGATCTATCTCGGCGGCTGGTCGTGGCTGGCGGCGCTCGGCGGCGCGAAGACGGCGTGGATTGCCGGCGTGCGACCGTTCATCCTGGCCGACATCGTCAAAGTGGCCATCGGAGCCTCGCTCCTGCCCCAATTGCAACGCCTGATCGCAAAGATCTGACGCTCGTTTGCTGGCATCCCGTTGGCAGTACGAATAACCATCCGAAGGAGGATGCGGATGGTTGACAACATGAACCCCACCACTCAGTTTCACCCCTACCAGCGTGAGACGAGTGTACCGGTCGCGGAACGCCCGGAGACCGGTTTCAACGGCCTTCTGAACAAGGTCGGCATCGATCCGACGAGCGTTCGATCGATCAGCGAACAGCTTAAGAACATCAAGCTTGACAAGGCGCGCGCCTACGCGAAAGCCAACCCGGCGAAAGTCCTCGGGGGCTTGGCCGCGATCGCCATCGGCATCGGACTGCTGCGGGGACGGAAATCGTAACTGGATGACCGGCACAGACCAGAGTGTCTGTGCCTGCCACATTTACTGCGAGTGATAGGTGAAATCCACCATCACCCGCTGTCCGACGATTCGTCCCTGCACGCGCACGGTTGCTTTCATCGGCATCACGCCGCTCGTACTCGCCTCGGCGTCGATGTCGAAGGCCGTTCCGGCAACCTTGCAGTTCGCCTTCATCGACCCCTGCTCGTCGTCGGCGTTGATGTTGTCGCCGGCGTTGCGCGTGACCATCGAGGCTGCCGAGAGCTCGGCCGCGCTCTCGGCCAGCGTGGCCGCGACGACGTGCGAGCGGAACCGCTGGGCCTCGCGCAATGCGCGCGAGGAGTCGATCAGCATCAGCTCCATCAGAGCGAAGTAGAGGATCGCCAGCGCAATCGCCGCGATCAGTACATACCCGCGCTCACGCGTGCGGGCGCGGAACGAAGATCTCATCAATGGCGAGTTTTCCTTGTGTGTCGATGGCCCGGATGTGCACTTGCTGCTCGTCGCCGGATTCCATAGGTTCCAGCGAGGTGACGAAGATCGGGTCTTCGTGCGTCATCCATTCCGACGACTTCAGCGTCGCCTTGAAGGCGATCCGATGCACCTCGCCAGGCTGGCTGAAATCCCACACCACCGTTTCCGCGGTGCCGTCCTGGTTGATCGTGTAGACGATGAGGGTCGTCGGCGACTGGCTGTACTTGTCCATGGTGGCGGGAAACGAGGTGCTGTCGAGGATGTCACGCCGCATCCGCGCCAAGACATTGCCGACCTCCGGATGGGCAAAGAAGTTGACCGGCCACTTCTTCTCATTGCGCCGCATCTCGGTCGTGAGCGTGACCAGAATGTAGAGGAAGACGCCGAAGAGCGCCATTACCACGACGATCTCCAGGAGCGAATAGCCGCGCGCGCGGCGGCGGATCACCACAGGTTGCTCCCGCCGGTGTTGGCGCGCGCAACGGAGAGGTGCGCCTCGTGCCCGTCCGTCCAGCGGATCGTCAATGTGACGTTGCGGACGTCCGCGCGCAGCGCATCGACCTTCACAGCGGTGGTGTATGGGGCGAGCGGCTTGAGGAGGGTCAGGTCCGACTGGAACGACTGGCTCGATCCGACGTCGATCTGTGCGAACGGCACCCGCCGCCAGAGCTCGGCCTCATTCGAGAGCGCCTGCCACGCCAGGATCGTCTCGCTGGCCTGCCGCAGCCGCTTCGTCCTCTCGGCGAACATGGCGATCGTGGTCGTGATCACGATCGCCAAAATCGCCAGCGCGACCAGTACCTCCGCCATCGAGAAGCCACGGGAGCGGCGCATGGGGGGATTCTACGCGGTTGAAACGGAATCTGTTGATCAGGGGCTGTGCGGTGTCTGGTGGGAAAGCAAATGTTGAATGTTCAGTGTTCAATGCTGAATGTTGAATGGAAGGGCGCTTCTCGCGGCCTAATCTCCCGTTTCATTGAACATTCAACATTCAACACTCAACATTCAACATTCGTCCCCTTCACCCTGCGCTAGACTCCGCCCCTGCCATGAAGCTCCGTTTCGCTCCTTCTCCGACCGGCTTTCTCCACGTCGGCGGCGCTCGTACCGCGATTTTCAATCTCCTCCATGCGCGTCGATACGGCGGCACGATGCTGCTGCGCATCGAAGACACCGACGTCGAACGTTCCCGCCAGCATCACGCGGAACAGATCATCACCTCTCTGAAGTGGCTGGGCGTTGCGTGGGATGAGGGCCCTGTCTACCAGAGCGACCGACTCGAGCGGTACCGCGGACGTGCCGAGGAGCTGGTCGCGGCCGGGAAGGCATACCGTTGTTACTGCACGGTCGAGGAGCTCGATGCCGAACGCTCCGCCGCGGAGCGTGCCGGCAAGCAATGGCGATACTCCGGACGGTGCCGCAAGATCGACGGCGACGCCGTGGAACCGCACGTGATCCGCTTTGCGGTGCAGCCGGGCCCGATCGAGTTTCATGACCTCATCCGCGGCGATGTGCATTTCGAGGGAGAGCTGATCGACGACTTCGTCCTTCTTCGCTCCGACCGCAATCCGACGTACCACCTCTCCGTGGTCGTGGACGACATCGACATGGCCATCACCCATGTGGCCCGCGGCGACGACCACCTCTCGAATACGCCGAAGCACGTCCTGCTTTTCCGTGCTTTCGGCGCCGCGGTACCGTCGTTCGCGCATCTGCCGCTGATCCTGGGCGGCGACAAGAAGCGGCTATCGAAGAGAACCGGCGCGACGTCCGCCGAGGAGTACCGGGAGATGGGCATCGTCCCGGAAGCGCTTTTCAATTTCCTCACGCTCCTCGGCTGGTCGCCCGGCGAGAACCTCGAGATCTTCACCGCGGACGAGTCCACGCAATGGTTCGATCTCGCCGACGTCAACAAAGCGCCGGCCGTCTTCGACCCGGAGAAGCTGATCTGGATGAACGGCCAGTACCTGATGCGCATGACCGCCGAGCAGATCTATCCGCATCTCGTCCCGTTTCTCGGCAATGCCCCACGGCCGCTCGGCGAGCTGCGAACGATCATCGAGCTGCACAAGATGCGCGTCCGGACGCTGCGCGAGCTCGCCGACCAGATGGCCATCTACTTCGTCGGCGACGATGCCATCGACTACGACCCCGACACGGTCAAGAAGCACATCAAAGGCGATGACCTCGCCGGCCGTCTCTCGGCGCTGCACGACTCGTTGTCGTCAACGGACCCGTTCGACGTCGTGACCTCCGAGGCCGCCTTGCGCAAGCTCGCCGAAGCGCAGGGCGTCAGCGCGGCGAAACTCATCCACCCGCTCCGTCTTGCCCTGACGGGCCGAGGCGCCTCACCCCCGATTTTCGACGTGGCCGTGGTGCTTGGAAAGGCGAGGACCCTGCGGAGATTGCAACGGCTGATCGAGCGGTTGCCGGAGCTGTAATGCTTCCGGCTACGCCGCTCGCGACCTTGCGAACCGGTCCTTCATCGACGCTCCCACCAGCCACGCCGCGCACAATCCCACCATAAGCACCGAAAGCCACTTTCCGTAGATCCCTACGGGGGAGTACGGCTCGGTGGCGTTGTGAATGGCTTCGCTCCAGCGGCCGAGGACTTCGGCCTCGGAGAACTCGTGGATGGAGTAGAAGAGGATCTGCAGGGTGAAGAGCAGCAGGAAGAGGCCGGTCACCTGGAAGAAGCGTTTGATGTCGATGCGATGGCCGTAGTGCGCCCAGGCCCAGGACATCGCCGCGGCGGCGGCGATGCCGAGGAGCGAGCCGATGATGAAGCGGCTGTTGCGGACCTGGATGAGCATCAGTGCCGTCTCCATCCCTTCGCGCGTCACCATCAGAACCGTGAAACCGAAGACTCCGGCGACAGCCAGGAAGCGCGAGGTGGCAGACGAGTAGACGTCCAGCCGCCGCTCCATGTCGCCCTTCATCTTCGGCGCGGTGCGCCAGACGTGGACGACGAAAGAGGCTACCAGCACCGCGGCGATGAGGCCGAGGACCCCCTCCCAGAACGACTGGTTGACGCGCATCAGCCACCAGCCGAGGGCGAAACTGGCCACGATCGACGTGACGATGCCGGCGTAGACGGCGGGACGCAGCGAGTTGCGGCCGGTCTTGCGGAGATAGGCGAGGATGATGGCAACGGAGAGAAAGGCCTCGAAGCCTTCGCGAAATACGATGATGAGGGCGGGAATCATTGATCGATCATTTTCGGAGCCGCATGGCCCCTTCGCCGATCGACATGACGCGATCGGGAGAGGCGGGCTGCTCCCCTTTCCGGTGACAGGAATCGCAGACGCCGAGGATCTGCAGGTTGTGAAACGTCGGCGTGAATTTCTTGCGGGCACAGATCTCGAGCTGCCGTTGCTCCAGCTCCGGATCGTTGAACTCGATCACGGAACCGCAGGCCGTACAGACGAGGTGGTCGTGATGGGAGTCGCCGCGGACGTGCTCGTAGTGGTAGTGGTCCTCACCGAGGTGAACGCGGCGAACCAGGCCCGACTTCACCAGCAGCTCCAGCGTACGGTAGACGGTAGCCCGCGAGATCTTGACGCTCTTCTGTTTCATCTTGAAGAGCAGCTCGTCGGCCTCGAAGTGATAATGCGTCCCGAAGATCTCGCGCACGAGGGCGGTGCGCTCCCTGGTGAGCTTCTGGCCCTGATGAGCCAGGAAGTCCTGGAAGCGGTGGATCTCGCGGTCGATGGTGGGCATGACAGATATTGAGACTGAGTCTCAATGCTGGTAACAGTCTAGTAGCGGAGAAATTTCGTGTCAACCGCGCCCTACAACCGCGATCGGGCAGCCATGGCCGCTTCACGGATCTGCGGCTGGTGCGGATCGATGGTCAGCGAACGGTTCCAGAAGTCGAGCGCGCGGCCGTAGTCGTTCTGCTTCGCATAGAAAAGGCCGAGGTTGTTGAGGGCCATCGTCGACGAGGGCTGAAGACCGAGAGCACGGACCAGCTCCGGCACCCCTTCGCTGTACCGCTGCGCCGCCAGCAGGGCGGAGCCGAGGTTCGCGGCGACGAGGTACGACTGCGGGAAGAGCTTTCGCCCCTGGTAGAGCAGCGCGATGGCACGCGTGTCCATGTTGCGCTCCCGATAGAGCGCGGCGAAGTCGATGAAGTAACTCTCCGCGTTCGGCAATCCGAGAGCCACCGCCTTCAGGAACTGATCGTCGGCCGGCGAATACTGCTGGCGGTCGAACATGGTCATGGCCTCGTTGAGATGCGGTGTCGGACGCGTCGGGTTGATGTCGATGGCGCGATCGAAGGCATCGACGGCATCGCTCAGCTTCCCCTTCCCGCGCAGATCGACGCCGAGGTTGTTGTAGTACGCGTACTGTCCCCACCGCTCCGGCGACAGCGGCGCGGCCGCGCGCTGGGGCGTGTCCCCTTCGTCTTCGAGCACAGGCGTGAGGTTGCGGGTGGGGTCGTTGAGGTGGCCGATGGCCTGCAACTGTTGCGCGTACGGGCCTTCGGCGACGTGCGCGGAGGTCGTCAGCGGCTTGTTGTTGACGAACTCGCCGTAGCTGACCACGCGGACGGAGGTGATCGGCGCAACGTCTTTGAACGCCCAGGTGGTCACATGACCAGGCATGTCGGCAGCCGGGGGGAGGCCGAGGAGCGAGAGAACCGTCGGCGCGATGTCGTAGACCGATAGGGGCTGCGCGGCGTGATTGGCGATCACATGCGGCCCGTACGCCACGAACATGCCCGGATTGCGATGGTCGGAGAGCGCCGCGCCGCCGTTGGGCATCGTGCGCGGCCGGGTCTTTCCCCATCGGAAGCCGTACGCCGACATGATCATCACCGTGGTGTCGCGCGGCAGGACGCTCATCCATTCACCGATGAGCCGGTCGACCTCGGCGTAGTAATTCGACACGGTCGGCCAGTACTTGCGGTAGCTCTGCTCGCTGATCCCTTCGCGATACGGCGGGTGGTAGGGCGCGAAGAGATGATTGACCGCGTCGGTCCCCTCGTACGAGACCATCACCAGCATCGGATCCTGCCCCCGCTGCCGCTGGTCGTTGTAGAGATTGATGGCCACGCGATGGTCGTTCCAGGTCTTGGCCAGGATCGAGCGGAAGATCATGGCCGGGTCGGCCGGATTCTTCGTGGCGGCATCCCATTCGTCCGTAGTGATGTTCAGAAACCGGTGTACCTGGTCGTAGCCGACCGTGTCGGCCGGAACGGCCAGCGATGCGGCGCGGTCGCTCAACGCCGGCGGATAGACCGCGTTCGCCACTTCTTCGACCGGCGTGTCGTAGAAAACACTGTTCGGCGCGGTCGGCGGCCACGAACCCCACCAGCCGCTGACGAGCGAGCTGCGGCCGAAGGCGTCTGCGATGTCCCATAGCGCCGGCACGCGTCGCGAGTACGCATCCACCGGAGTGCCGTGCGCGCGGTCGATGTAGTCGAGCATGCCGTGGCGGTCAGGCGTCAGGCCGGTGGCCACGGTCGTCCAGACCATCGGCGAGACCGTCGGCTGGATGGTCTGCAACGACGCCGCCGTCCCTCCGGACGCCAGCGCCCGGATATTGGGGATGCGGCCGTCGTCCGACAGCTCGTGCAGCAACTCCCAATCCGCGCCGTCGAGCGCGAAGATCACGACGCGGGTCGGCGCGCTGCGCGCATCGCGCCGGAGCTCGGCGCGTTTGACGCGGAGAAGCGCGTCACGATCGACTTCGAGTCGCGCCACCTCGAAGGCGGTGACTTTCAGGCCGCTGCGCGCGAGGTGGTTGGCGACCGTCGTCCGCAGCGGGTCGCGCTGCGCGTTGAATTGCGAGCTTGGCGAGAGAAGGTCTTCGATCGGGATCTGCTGCGTCACGGCTGACACGGCCTCGGCCACGCGAGCCCGGATCCAGGCGTTCCACCCTTCCTCGACCATGCGTCGGGCGTCCGGAAGCCGCTCTCCGGCGATTCCGAAACGGAGACGGTAATTCACCGTCACCGGCACTCCCTCTTTCGACGTGATGCGGATGATGCCGTCCCGCTGCGCGTACCCCTCGCGGCGCTCGAATCGCAGCCGGAAGAACTGGTGCGGCGGCAGGAAGGTGATGGTCTGCTGCACCACGCGAACGACGCCGGTGTGCTTGTCGACCCCGAAGACCAGCCACCGCGAGGACGGAAGGTAAAGGCTGATGAGGACGTACGTCACCAGCACGAGGCCGGCGACGAGGAGGAGCGCGTGAGTCAGACGATGCCGAGGCATGGAGGAGTTCGTCAATGCAGGAGGGGGACCAGCTTGGTGGCTCTTGGCTGTTGGCTCTTAGCTGTTAGGGGCTTCGGGGCCGGCGAGGGCCGTCCTAAGAGCTAACAGCTAAGAGCTAAGAGCCGACAGCTACTTCTTCCTCTTCACAAGTTGCTTCACCTCGTCATTTCCGATCGGGCTCTGGGCGGAGATGATGATGGCGGCGGTTCCCTCGGCGAAGGGAGGAATCTCGCAGCGGACGACGGCGGTGCCGTCGGCGGCGGTTTTGCCGCGGAAGATGACGCGCGGCGGCTCGATGGTGGAGATGACCTTCACCTCGATCGCTGCCGCGGCGATCGGATTCTGCGAGAGGCTCTTCTTCGCCGCGACACGCAGCTCGACCGCCGAGCCGGCATAGAACTCGGTGGTGTTCAACAGCGAGAGCTCGAGATGCTCGCTCTCCGCTTCCGACGCCAGGTAGTCGATGATGACCTGATCGAGCGTTTTCTCCTCGTCGATCACCAGCGGAGGCGGCAGCGGCTCTACGACGGTCGGAACGGGCGAGGGCTGCGACATCGTCGGACGAGCCGTCGATTTCGTGCCGTCGGTATCGAAGCGCCCGCGCTTGATGGCCGCGATCATCGTCCGATGCTGCTGCTCCATCAGACTGCCGATCCACTTCTCGTCGACGCCCGCGCCGGCCTGCTCCGCGTACGAGGTCTTTTTCGAGGCCAGGATCTCCCCGCCAACGTAGACCAGCGACTCGATGTACGGGTTCTGGAGTCCCTTATCCTCGGTCTGGATATGGTAGACCTTCTCGTTGTGCTTGATGTCGGTGTTGAAGCCGGTAATCACGAGGAAGCTCCGCCGCGGTAGTGGTCTGAGGAACCGGAGTGTATCAAATGGGTTTCTGGCGTATGCGCCTCACGTTTCCTGCTGAAAGGCCTGCACCTTGCGGCGCAGCTCGTCGCTGATCGGCATCTTCCTCTGCGTCTTCCAGTCGAAGAGGACGACCACGACCTTTCCCGTAGCCGCCACCATGCCAGCAGGCCGCTTGCGGATCTCGTAGACGGTGTCGAACGACGTGTTGCGCATCTCTTCGATGCGGATACAGATATCGATCGGCTCCATCTCGATCTGCAGCTTGAAGTCGATCTCCGCGCGCGCCACGATGAAGCCGATGTCGGTCGGCAGCCCGGCCGCGCCGGTGAGCGCGAACCACAACTGCGCCCGCGCCCACTCGAAGTAGGTGAGGTAGACGGCGTTGTTGACATGCCCGAAGGCATCGACATCCCGAAAGATGACCTGCCAGGGAACGACGTACCAGCGGTCTTCCCAACGTGCGCCTTGGGCGCGTTGTCGGTTATCGGTTGTCGGTTCGGTCTTACTCATGAGCGCAGCATGATCGCACGGCCCGGACAACCGATAACCGACAACGCGCGACGCTACTGTACGGTTGTGCTCGCAGGCGCGACCATCGCGCCAGCTCTCATGCACGACTGCAGATAACGCCCCGGCAACGGATGATCGAGATACGGCGCGATGATCTGCGAGGCGGCCACGAGGCGCTGGAGGTCGACGGCGGTATCGATCCCCATCTTCTCGAGCATGTAGACGAGGTCCTCGGTGGCCATGTTGCCGCTGGCGCCTGGGGCGTACGGACACCCGCCGAGGCCGCCTGAAGAGGCGTCGAAGGTGGCGATACCCATCTCCAACGCCGCCAGCGTGTTCGCCAGCGCGGTCCCGCGCGTGTCGTGGAAGTGCATGGCCAGCTTCGACGGCGGAATCACCTGCAGCAGGATGCCGGCCACACTCTGAACCTGGACGGGGTTCCCGACGCCGATGGTGTCGCCGACCGACACCTCGTAACATCCGAGGTCGAGAAGCCGGGCGCTGACCTCGAGCACCTTCTCCGGCGCGACGTCGCCTTCGTAGGGACAGCCGAACGCGGTCGAGACGTACCCGCGCACGCGCATCCCCTCGCCGCGTGCCCGCTGCACGACCGGAGCGTAGTTCTCGAACGACTCATCGATCGACATGTTGATGTTGCGCTTGTTGAAGGTCTCGGACGCGGCGGTGAAGATGGCGATCGACGTCACGCCGGCGTCGCTGGCGCGCTCGAGCCCCTTGAGGTTCGGCACCAGCACCGGATAGTCGACGCCCGGGTCTTTCGGAATGTTGCGATAGACCTCGGCGGTGTCCGCCATCTGCGGCACCCATTTCGGACTGACGAACGCCCCCGCCTCGATCGTACGAAGTCCGGCGTCGGCCAGCGCGGTGATGTAGTCGATCTTGGCCTCGGTGGGAATGGTGACCTTCTCGTTCTGCAGGCCGTCGCGCGGGCCGACTTCGACGACACGGACGTGATCGAGGGTGATTTTCATGAGAGCGTCACCAGATCCAAACCGGGTTGAACCATCTCTCCTTCCTTGCAGTTGATCGAGGCGACGATGCCGTTGGATGGTGCTGTGAGCTGATGCTCCATCTTCATGGCCTCCAGGATCAGGAGAGGAGTGCCCTTGGTCACCTCGTCGCCGACCGCGACAAGGATCTTCAACACCACCCCGGGCATCGGCGCGCTCATCGAATGATCGCGGTGCCTGGCGCGCGCGCGCAGCCCCTTCCCGGCTACCTCGACGAACCAGATCTCGCCGTCGTAGGCGAAGCTGATCATCGTTCCGTCGATGACGAACGGCACAAAGTGCGTGCGTCCGTCGACACGCAACTCCGCTTCGTTGCCGCGTACCGCGACCAGCTCCATAGTCACCAGCCGAGTTTATCGCGAGGGGTTGGTCATCACCGCGAGTACCGCGACCCCGGTGAATCGATGGGGATGCCGCGCGCGCACTGCGGGCACTTTGCCTGGTCGTACGTTTCGAGGTCCAGTTCCAGCATGGAAACATACGGCGCATCGAACGGATTCAAAGTCCCGCTGCGGTTGAGGATCGAGCCGAACCCCTCTACTCGCCCGCCAAGGGCTCTCACGATGGCCGCCGTCTCGCGCGTCGACTTGCCGGTGGTGACGACGTCCTCGACGATCACGATCTTCTCCCCCTCGTCGACTCGGAAACCGCGCCGCAGCGTCATCGCTCCCTCTTTCCGCTCGGTGAAAATCAACGGCACGTCGAGAGTCTCGGCGACCGTGTAACCGATGATCATGCCGCCGAGGGCGGGAGCGACGATCTTCGCGGGGAGAAAGGTGTAAAGCCTGACCGCGAGCGCTTCACCGATCGCTTTCGCATTGCGGGGATTTTCGAGAAGGAGTGCACATTGCACGTAGCTTGGGCTATGCAGGCCGGAGGAGAGGCGGAAGTGACCGGTCAGCAATGCGCCGGTTTCGCGCAGGAGTGCGGCAATGTCGGGTGGCATGGCCGGCCAGAATAGAATGGCGCGAGGAGTGAGTGCAAGATGGGCCAATTGACGGAGACGATTCGCGCCGAGCTTACCGCGGCCATGAAAGCGCGCGACGCGGAGCGGCTTTCCACGCTGCGCATGCTGCAGTCGGCGTTCAAATACCAGCAGATCGAATCAGGCCACGAGCTGAGCGACGAAGAGGCGATGACCGTCATCCGCAAGGCGGTCAAACAGCGCCTCGATTCGATCGAGCAATACACGAAAGGCAACCGCCCCGAGCTCGCCGAAAAAGAGCGTCGCGAGATGGAACTGCTCAAAACCTGGCTCCCCCCCGAGCTGACCGACGAGGAGATCGAGGCCGGAATCCGCGAGATCATCGCCTCGACCGGCGCCCAGTCGAAGAAAGACCTGGGCAAGGTGATGAAGGAAGCGTCGGCCCGCTACAAAGGGCGGGTGGATGGGAAGAAGATTCAGGAGATCGTCAGCCGGCTGTTGCCGGCGTGAGGTTGGTGGGATCGCAGGTTGCTGTGGTTGCTGGGTTGCTGGAAGTTGCTGAGGCAAACGAGTGTGTATTGCCGGCGAAGCCGGCTTAAGATCGTAGCCCCCGGCTTCAAGCCGGGGGTAAACAAGCATTCTCAGGTTGGAAGCCCGCTTTAGCGGGCGACAGAGAGCGAAGATCGACAGCCTCTCTGTCGCCCGCTAAAGCGGGCTCGGAAAAATTAATGACTCCCATTACCCCCGGCTGAAGCCGGGGGCTACGATCTTAGGCCAGCTTCGCTGGCACAAGACGATCAGCGGCAGAGGAGACATTCATTTCGGGAGCTGTACTTAGAACCTTTGCTGCAACGCTTTATTTGTCAACCCAGCAACTCAGCAACCGGACGAGAACCGACAACCGACAACCGACAACCCATCCACCATGCTCACCCCCTCCGAACGCGCCCGCTACGCTCGACACCTCATCCTCCCCGAGGTTGGGGAGGCGGGGCAGGAAAAACTCAAGGCAGGGTCGGTGCTTGTCGTCGGCGCGGGCGGGCTGGGCAGTCCGGTAGGTCTTTATCTCGCCGCCGCGGGTGTCGGGCGCATCGGTCTCGTCGATTTCGACGACGTCGATGCCAGCAACCTCCATCGACAGGTGCTGTACGGCACCTCGGACGTCGGACGGCCGAAACTCGATGCGGCGCGGGCGCGGCTGCAGGATCTCAATCCCGACATCGCCATCGAAACGCACGGCGCGGCGCTGACGTCCGAGAACGCGCTGGCCATCATCGAGAAGTACGACGTGATCGTCGACGGCACCGACAACTTCGCCACCCGCTATCTGGTCAACGACGCCTGCGTTCTCCTCGGCAAGCCGAACGTCTACGGCTCGATCTTCCGCTTCGAGGGTCAGGCCTCCGTTTTCGCGGCCGAGGAGGGGCCGTGCTATCGCTGCCTCTACCCCGAGCCGCCACCGCCCCACCTCGTGCCGTCATGCGCGGAAGGGGGCGTCCTCGGCGTATTGCCGGGCGTCATCGGCACGATTCAGGCGACCGAGGCCATCAAGTTGATTACCGGCATCGGCGAGACGCTCATCGGCCGCCTGCTCCTTTTCGACGCGCTGCGGATGTCGTTCCGCACGTTGCGGCTGAAAGAGCAGCACGATCAACACGCGGCCATCACCGGCCTCATCGACTACGATCAGTTCTGCAATCCCGCGAATCTCAATGAGGTCACGCACCTCGCGGCCGGCGCGGTCGCCGTCGACGTCCGCGAGCCGTACGAATGGGATGCCGGGCACATCGACGGCGCGCGTCTCATTCCGCTCGGCGAGCTGCCGAATCGGCTCGACGAATTGCCGCGCAACGCCGACATCGTCTTTTACTGCCAGACCGGCGGCCGTTCTTCCCGCGCGCTCGACATCGCCCGCGACGCGGGGCTCACCCGCGCGAAACACCTGCGGGGTGGGTTCACCGCGTGGCAACAGAAATAGCGCGCGTCGCCCCGAACATCACCACGATCGACTTCCCCGTCCCGCGCCGCATCGTCAGACCGTCGATGATGGCGATGCCGCAATCCTCGAAATGGGGGGAGAGGATGTTGTCGCGGTGGCCGGGCGACTCCATCCAGCCGGCTACCAGCAGCTCGGTGGTCTCGAAGCCGGTGGCGAGGTTCTCGCCCGCGTAGTGGAAATCGTAGCCGTGCGGCGCGAGCCAGGTGAACGGCGAACGGCCGTCGGGAGACTCGTGGGCCCAGTAGCCCTGATCTTCCATGTCGCGCATCCGGTCATCGGCCGCGGCGTCGAGACGCAGATCCTCCCGCAGCGGCGGGAGGCGGTGCTCCGCGCGGTACTCGTTCATGGCCGCGACGACCGACGCTCGGGTGATGTCCGAGGCGAGCGCCGGCGTCGCGACCAGAAGGAGAAGGGAGAGGAACCGTTTCATGAACAGCTATTTTGCAGCAGCCGGGGCCGGTTGTGGAGTGGTCGCCGGCTGATTGACCAGATCCGTGTACTCGAAGAGCGGCGTCGACAGATACCGCTCGCCGGTGTCCGGAAGAACGACTACGACCCGCTTACCGGCGCCGAGCTCCTTGGCGATCTCGATGGCGGCCCAGGCGATCGCGCCGGAAGAGATACCGACGAGGATTCCCTCCTGTTTGGCCAGCCTGCGCGCCGTATCGACCGCCTGATCGTACGTGACGTCGAAGACGCGGTCGACGACGTCTTTATCGTAGATCGCCGGAACGAAGCTCGGCCCGATGCCCTGAATCTTGTGCGGCGCATATGGCCCGCCTTTGAGCGTTTGTGCTTCGACCGGCATGACGGCCACCATGAGGATCGATGGGCGATGCTTCTTGAAGACCTGTCCGACGCCGCTGACCGTTCCGCCCGTGCCGACTCCGGCGACGATTGCGTCAACGGCTCCGCCGGTGTCGCTGAGGATCTCCTGCGCGGTGGTCTCACGATGGACCTTCGGATTGGCCGGATTGTCGAACTGCTTCGACTGCCACGCATTCGGCGTCTTCTCGGCATACTCGCGCGCAACTTTCAGCGCTTCCGGCAGGCCGGCCGTGCCGGGAGTCAGGATCAGCTCAGCGCCGAGTGCCTGGAGAAGCTTGCGGCGCTCGACCGACATCGTGTCAGGCATCACCAGAACGCATTTGTAGCCCTTGGCCGCGGCGACGAAGGCCAGGCCGATGCCGGTGTTGCCGCTGGTCGCTTCGACAATCGTCGACTTGTCGGGCGTGAGCTCGCCCGCTTTCTCCGCCTCGCTGACCATGGAGATGGCGATGCGGTCCTTGACGGACGAAAGCGGGTTGAAGGATTCGAGTTTGGCGACGACTTCCGCGGACCCGGAAGGGACGATGCGGTTGAGTTTCACCAGGGGGGTGCTTCCGATCAGCTCCGTGATGTTGTCGTAGATCTTCCCGTGCATGTTTCCTCCTAAAACAAAAGACCCGAGCGATCTGCCCGGGTCTCATTCGATGAAAAGTGGCTGATGACGCGCCTACGTTCGCTCGAACGGACCTGTGAGGTGGCGGCAACAGATGACTGGCTGCATGTGGGCCGTGACGCTATGACGGTTGGCTTCCGTTGTCAAATGCGGGGTTGCGCGGTCTCGGGGTGTTGATCGTGAATGAGCGTCGTCATGTCTCGCAGGCCGCGAGACCGCGTAACCGCGCGACCTCGCAACCCCGCTACGCCGCATCGCTCGCTTCACCCAAATACCGGTATCCGATCTTTGCCACGGCGACGATCACGGCGGCATCGGTTCCGACGGCCTTCTGGAGCTTGCGGCGGAGGCGCGTCACGTGCGTATCGACCGTGCGGCTGTTGAGGTTGAGATCGACGCGGTAGTTCCAGACGCGCGAGAGCAACTCGTCGCGCGGAACGACGCGCTCTTTGTTGCGGAAGAGGTACATGAGCAGATCAAACTCTTTGGGCGAGAGTTTCAGCTTGTGGTCTTTCGCCGAGGCCTCGCGCGTCGATGGATCGAGTTTGATGAGGGTGTCTTCGCAGATCGTCTTCGTGGTCAGCGAGGTAGCGTCGCTGCGGCGCATGACGGCGTCGATGCGGGCAAAGAGCTCCTGCAGACCGAACGGCTTGGTGATGTAGTCGTCCGCCCCCCCGCGCAACCCGCGCACCTTGTCGGTTTCCTGCCCGCGGGCGGTGAGCAGGATGACCGGGATCTTCGAGAACTTGCGGATGTGGTCGAGCACTTCGAAGCCGCTCTTTTTCGGCAGCATGAGATCGAGGAGCACCAGATCGGGCGTCTCCGCGTGGAAGATTCGGATCGCTTCTTCACCGTCGGCGGCCAGCACGGTCTCGTAGTTCTCCATGCGGAGATTGATCTCCAATCCCTGCCGCAGTCCTGCTTCATCCTCAACGACCAGTATTTTCGTCATCGGCAATCTCCGGTTCTAGTACGGGCCTCGGGCTGCGAGAGTTTCTACAGCGTCTGTGGTGCGAGCTGCGCCAGGGATGAGGTTTTCGGCGATTGCGGCCGGGGAAAGAGGAGCCGGAAGGTCGATCCGGCGCCCGGTTTGGATTCCACTTCGATCGTCCCGCCGTGCGAGGCGATGATCTGCTGCACCAGCGTCAGCCCCAGCCCTGCGCCGCGGCGCGTCTGGGTATCGGAGAACTGCGCGCGGTAGTACGGCTCGAAGATGCGCGAGAGGTCGTCGGCGGCAATGCCGATGCCGCGGTCTTTCACCTCGATCACCACGGATGCCTCAGTCTGCCGGAGCGTGACGTCGATGATCCTGTTCTCATCGCCGGAGTACTTGATGGCATTGTCGATCAGGTTCAGCACGGCGCGCGACACGGCATCGCGGTCCCACGACTGCTCGTCGATGGCATCGTCGATGTGGAGCGTGACGTCGAAGCCGCGGCTGCGGATCCACGACTCGTAGGTCGAGACGAGCGAGGTGAGAAGGTCGCGCGGGTAGACCGGCGTGAAGGCCAGCGCCTTGGCGCTGGCGTTCTGGATGCGGGCGACGTCGAGAACGTTCTCGACGAGGTGCGAGAGGTGCAGCACTTCGCGAAGGATCGAGTCTTCGATCTCGTGGCGCTGCTTCTCCGGCAGACGCGTGCCGCCTCGCTTGAGCGTCTCGGCGCCGAGGCGGATCATCGAAAGCGGCGTGCGCAGCTCGTGCGATACATTCGCCACGAGCGCGCCGCGCAGCTTCATCGTGTCGGCCTCGCGCATGAGGCCGCGCATCGCCAGGTAGGCCCCGAGCGCCGTGAGTGACAGGGCCAAAGCGCTGAGGAGAATGCTGATCAGCCGCGCGTTCTCCCATCCCGAGGTTCCGTAGCCGGTCTCGACGAAACCGCGCACCGCATACGACGACAGCGGCGCGGCCAGCGGGGCGATGAAAGCGTAGCCGTTGCCGGTCTTGATGGCGCCGACGGCGGAGGGATTCTGGATGACGGAGACCTGCGCCTGTTGCGAGAGCCCCTGCGCCTGCACCAGCGGCTGGTGCGCGAGCGCGGGGCGGACGCGGGCCAGGAGCAGCGAGGGATCGTAGGTGTAGCGGACGATGCCGCTGGATGAGTAGAGCTCGCGCGGCAACCGCGCTCCGGTATGCGCGGTCCCGGGCTCCTCGCTGGCATAGATCGCAGTGGACGGGTCGGCGTCAGGGACGTAGAGCGCGGAGATGATCCAGTCGTTGTCGTGAATCCACTTCTTCAGGCCTGCCTGCGACGCCGAGCGACGCTCTACCTTCTGCCACCCATCGGATGCCTGATAGAGCTCATCACGGACGGCGGTATCGATGCGCCGTGCGCTGATCTCCGCGGCGTAGCCGGCGTACTGCATCGCCAGGGTGTTGACGCCATGCTCCATCCGGGCCGAGAGCACGTAGGAGCGCCACGCCAGGACGCCCAGGCCGATGGTGACGATGAGAAAGGGAACGAGAATCGGCGAGACGTGGTTCGGCCGGTCACCCGATCGTGGGCTCACCTTGAACTTCGCCAGTAGGGCACGGACCATTTGTCTCCATCATCACTGCTGCGGCGCCGTCGAAGTCGCGCTGACGGTGGGTGGAATGCCGTGGCCCTGCAACAGATGCTGCGCCACCATCTTGTCGATCTGCGCCTTCGAGTACGGCTCCAGCCGTACGTCGATCTTCTTCAGAACACCCTGACGCTTGATGATGATCCAGAGCACGCCGGTTTCTTTCGCGGTGTAGAGGATCTGCTTGAAATCCTTGATGTTCGCCTCGAGGGTGCTGCGGCCATTCACGGCCACGAGCCGGTCGCCGGGTCTGAGGTCGGCGCGGGCAGCCGGACCGTCTTCGATCACCGCCTTGACGACGATGCCGGGATTGAGCTCTTCGATCATCGCGCCGAGGTAGCGGCGGCCGCTCGAAAGCTGGCGGATGGCCTGCTCGCACTCACGCGGCGACGAGGTGCACATCTTCCGATCCTCGGCGTAGGCCGAGGGGACGAGAAGAAGCGCGGCAACGAGAAAATGAGAAAGTCGGACGGTCATTGTCGGGGACGGGGTCCTTGGCCACGCTCAATCTAATCTGCGAATGCCGAGGAGATGATTACAAATCAGCAAATGTCGAATGAATTCCCTGTAATACAAGAAGTTAGCTGTTTTTGTCACGTGAAGCGAAGCGCGCCGAACGCGGCCGCGACGTGAAAGTCGGGCGGCGATTTCCACGTCGGTTGCCAGGCGCTGAAGTCGTCACCCTGCGCGGCGCTCCGGTCGATGCGAAAGAGGTTCGCCCGCCACTCGTCGCCCGATCTCGCGTGGGCACCGAGAGATACGAACGGCAGCCGGATGACGACGTCCAGCGTACGGTGATCGATGCGCCGCACGGCGGCGAAGAGATCGGTGCACGTCCAGGCAAGATCCGTCGTCATCGTGGCGCGGACGCCGTCGGGCGAGTCGATGCGCGCGTCGAAGGTCGTTCCGAGCGGGTTGACCTCGATCTCGAAGTAGGGCGTCAGACCGCTGGGCGCCAGGAACACCTCGACGACGTCTTCCTGCCAGAGAGGCTCATCGTGCGCGAGGTAGGTGGCCACGATCGCGTCGTCATCGCATCGGAAGACGATGGTGAGAAGGTCATCGTCGTAGTACGCGGCCACCGAGGTCCGAAGACGCGGCACGCCGCCGTCAACGGCAAGCCGCAACGTCACCACCTCGCAGGCGGGCGGGATGTCCCACGGCTCTTCGATCGAAAATTCGGCGCGGGGAACGGCAATCGCGGGAACCGGCATTACCGAAATCATACGGCCTCACCGGCGCGGCATTGCGCGTGCAAGGCTCAGAGGCCCGAGGAAAACGATGGTGGATCTGGAACTGGATGACCTGAAACGCGAGTTTCTCGCCGAAGCCGACGAGAAGGTGAGCGAGCTCCAGGCGAAGCTCGACGGCGAGCCGTCGCCGGAAGCTCTGGAACGGCTAACGTATCTCGCCCATCAACTGAAAGGCTCCGGCGGAAGCTACGGCTTCTCCCGGATCTCGACCGACGCCGCGGAGCTGGAGACAGCGGTGGAGCAACTGGCCCGAGAGGGCACCACTCCCGGAATCGACGACCGCATCCAGCAGCACGTCTTCAGCCTGCGCGCCGAAGTCGACCGGCGGATGAAGGAGTTCGCCGTGGAGGTTGCACGGTAGCTGGCTCTCGGGGTTGCTGGCTCTTGGGTTGCGGGGTCTCGGGGTTGCGCGGTCTCGGGGGATGCTCCTTTCGACGCTGCCGTCAAGTTAACCAGCCGCGAGACCGCGTAACCCCGAGACCACGCAACCCCGTCACGCCGCATCCGTCCCCTTGATCGCCTGCCGCCCCCTTCCGCCATCCGCCTGCACCTGATTGCGGCCGTTTTTCTTCGCGCGGTACAGCGCCTTGTCCGCCGCCACGATCAGCTCTTTGGCGGAATGGATGCGCGGGTGAGGCACCGTGGCCACGCCGATGCTGACCGTCGCCGAGATCGGACCGGACTGCGTAGTCACCGGCGTCAATTCGATGGCGCGACGGATCTGCTCCGCAAACGTGAGGGCATCGTCGAGGATCGTCTCCGGCAGCATCAACGCGAACTCTTCTCCGCCGTAGCGCGCCGCCAGATCGGTCGACCGGATAGCCTCCTGGAAGATCTTCGAGATGGCCTTGAGCACTTCATCGCCGACCGCGTGGCCGTAGGTGTCGTTGACCTTCTTGAAGAAATCGAGATCGACGATGACGAAGGAGAGCGGCCGCTGGTAGCGCGCTGATTCCTCGAAGGCGCGCGACAGCTCGTCCTGGAGATGGCGGTGGTTGTAGAGCTTCGTCAGACCGTCGGTGATCGAGAGGAGCTCCAGCCGCCGGTTGCTCTCCAGCAGCTCCTTCTGCAGGTCGACGATCCGTTTGGCGGCCCGGATGCGCGCCATCAGCTCGGGATACTGGAACGGCTTGGTGATGTAGTCGTCCGCGCCGAGGTCGAGGCCCTGCACCTTGTCCTCCTGCTCGTCCTCGCCGGTGAGCATGATGATGTAGCGGTTGCGCAGCTCGGGCTCAGACTTGAGCTGCCGGCATAGCTCGACCCCATCCATATCGGGAAGGCGCCGGTCGAGGATGGCCAGGTCCCAGGCGATTTTCGGTAGCTGCTCCTTCGCCTCTTCCCCCATCCCGAACTCGACAGATTCGTAACCGCTGCGCGTGAGAAAGAGGCGCACCAGCCGCCGTATGGCGGGATCGTCATCGACGATGGCGACCTGAAAGGGCTTAGAGTCGGGCATCGACGGGCGCTGCCGCAAGGGTGGTGCCAGAGCTGCGGCTTCGCCGCGTTGTCTGCGCGCTTCGCGCGCGTTGTCGGTTGTTTGCGCTGCGGCGCGTGGTCAAGAAACGTACGGCCTCGCGCAGCCGTGAAGGATTGACCACGCGCGCCGCAGCGCGCAGACAACCGACAACCGATAACCGACAACGGTGCAAACTTCAGTCAACCGACAACCGCCCTACCCGCAACTAAACGATTCGCATGGATATATCCAACGCCGTCACCGAATGCGTCAGTGCTCCGATCGAGATGCGGTCGACACCCGTTTCGGCGACCTCGCGGACGTTGTCGATGGTGATGCCGCCCGACGCTTCGAGCGGGACGACGCCGGCCACCCGGGCAACGGCTTCGCGCATCTGCTCTGCCGTCATGTTGTCGAGGAGGATGAAGTCGGGACGCAGGGCCAGCGCTTCCTCGAGCTCGGCGACGTCGCGCACCTCGACCATGATCTGCCGCGCGTTCTTCGTCGAACGAATCCGTTCGACCGCGGCGGTAATCGACCCGGCCCGGTCGATGTGATTGTTCTTGATGAGGAACATGTCGAAAAGGCCGAAGCGGTGGTTCTCGCCGCCGCCGCAGCGGACGGCATACTTGTCGAGCGCACGCAGCCCCGGAGCGGTCTTGCGGGTGTCGTAGATCCTGGCCTTCGTTCCGCGCACTGCCTCGACGTAGCGCCTGGTCGTCGTAGCGATACCGGACGCGCGTTGCATGAGGTTCAACACCGTCCGCTCCCCCGCCAGTAGCGCGATCACCGACGCCCTTACGTCGGCCACAACATCCCCGGCCTCGACGGCATCGCCGTCCTTTCGCTTCGCCTCGAATGAGGAAGCAGGATCGATCGCCGCGAACGTTGCCGCAGCGAAATCGAGTCCCGCCAGGATCCCCGAGGCTTTGACCAGGAACCGCGCCTCCCCGCGGTCGCCGGGATCGAAGATGGCCTCGCTGGTGATGTCGGGAAAGTCTTCATCGAGCGCGCGGCGGACGATGGAATCGATGTCGCGGTCAAGATCACGGCTTGTCATATCGGAATGCTGCCATCAGATGGGGCGTTTGAGGGAGCAGTTCGTTGAAAATTTGGGGGCGTACCGGCTTCGACGGGGACATGTCGGGGCCATGGTTGCATGCCGAGCTGATTGCCTCGTAAATCCGATCACCCTGAGTAGCTGCGAACAACAGCCAACTCGCTCTCGCGGCCTAAAAACCCACGAGCGTCCGCCCGATGGTTGCTCACGCCGTCGGGACCGGATGTCATGAAGGTGAGCTAAGCGTCCGCGAGCCGTCTCGGCGCGGACGATGAAAACCTAGAGGCTGGTCCACGTTCATTCCCCGCTCTCCGGGCAGAACATGGACGAGAACCAAAGGAGAGATAAGCATGTAGTAGCCAGGCTTCACTGCTCTCGGACGCGGGTTCAACTCCCGCCGCCTCCACCAACGAAATTCAGCATCACAACCGTCTCAGGTTCGGAAGCCACTCACGGAGGCGCTGGTCCGGTCCGCAAACCTCCACCGTGGGCTCTCTCCGTTTTCGCTCGGTGGGAGAATCGCGAGTTCGGGCACTCTCATGACATGTGGGAGGAACTCCAGATGAACGATGATCTCAGGAAGGCGACACACAGCAGCTCCAAGAACTTCATCCGTCCGCACGGCGTCGGCTGCGCGGACTCACAGCTCCACGTGGATCCGAGCAGTTCGAGGGGCGGTTCGGGCGGATGTTCCGGACGCTTCCAGCTGCCGAGCATACCGATGACGATCTCAAGGCACTCGCCGCCGAAAAGGCGATGACCGCCGAATTCGAGGCTCAGCAAACGCCCGAAACGGAACCCGACAACGAAGAAAACGTCGATGGCGAGAAGATCCACATCAGTGCCGGGTACACCTACTTCGGGCAGTTCGTCGACCACGACCTCACATTCGATCCCGCCAGCAGTCTGCAGAAGCAGAACGATCCCGACGGACTGGTCGACTTTCGCACTCCGCGGTTCGATCTCGACTGCGTCTATGGACGAGGTCCGGACGATCAGCCCTATCTGTACGACGGGCCGGTCCGGATGCTCCTCGGCGACAAGCTCGACGTCAATCCCGGAGGCACCCAAGCATTTGATCTGCCGCGGTCCCGCAACGGCCGCGCGCTCATCGGCGATCCGCGCAATGACGAGAACTCGATCGTGTCGCAGTTCCAGGGGATCATGCTGCGGTTCCACAATCGCGTGGCCGCGCTCCTCGGCAGCGACGCTTCATTCGCCGAGGTGCAGCAGACCGTGCGCTGGCACTACCAGTGGGCCGTCCTGCACGACTTTCTGCCTACCATTGCAGGCGGGAACGTCGTGAAGGACATCCTGCCTCATCTCGACAACGGGAAATCGATCAGGGAAGACAAACCACAGCTCTTCTTCTTCCATTGGCGTGACGCTCCGTTCATGCCTCTCGAGTTCTCGGTTGCGGCATATCGCTTCGGCCACTCGATGGTGCGTCCGATCTACCGCCTGAACCGGAAACCGCCGACGCAGCCGGAGAGCCGTATCCTGATCTTCGCGAAGCCACCGCAGCCGAGTCTCGCCGGATTCCGGCCGCTCGACAAAGACCGTACGATCGAGTGGGACCTCTTCTTCCCGATCCGGAAGAAGGCTCCTGTCGTCGGGAAAGAGCGGCTGCAGCCGGCCTACAAGATCGATTCGTCACTCGTGAATCCGCTCGGGAACTTGCCGCCGGAAGTGGCGTCGAATCCGGCAATCCTAGCGGAGCGCAACCTCCTGCGCGGGAAGTCGTTCGGATTGCCCTCGGGGCAGAGTGTCGCGCGCTACATGGGACGCACGCCCCTTACGGAGGATCAGTTGAAGGTCGGAAAAGCGCCGGATGACAAGACGAACAAACGTCTCGTCGACATCAGTCCCAAGTTCGAGGACAACGCTCCGCTCTGGTACTACATCCTTGCGGAGGCGCAACACGAGCACGGCGGGAGCCACCTCGGGACCGTCGGCGGACGCATCGTCGCGGAAGTGATCATCGGATTGATCGCGGGCGACAACTTCTCGTATCTGGCGCAGGATCCGACCTGGCGGCCGGACCCCCAGCTTTGCCGCGACGGAAAAAACTTCCATATCGCCGATCTCATCGTCGCCGCGACGTCGACGTAATCCGTAATTCTCAATGGGGCGGTGGCGCCCTCGCCGCCGCCCCTACCCCAAAACCCGGCAGCAAAGCGTCGAAGATCATCCCGTCGCCTTCGTGTGTTTAGGGTGCGTGTACGTGAAGTTGAGGTCGGTTCGCGATCCTGGCGGAGGAGATGTCGCCGAGGTGGCAGTACTCACATCGCAGGCAGGGCCTCGATATCCTCGCGGGAACGTGGATCGACCTCGTAGGTGGTGTCGTACTGATTGCCGAAGCCGGTCACCCGGATGCGCCGGCCCGGTTTCAGGGTTGGGGACCTGGGATCGATGTTCGTCGTGGCGTTGAGATAAACCTGCGCCTGGCCGGTGCCGTCGTCGATCCAGACTTTGGAGCCATACGGTGAATCAGCCACCACGCCCTGACTGGTCACCGTTCCTTCGATCGTCACGATGTATCCCAGAGTACTCGTGCCAACCTGACCGGTGGCCACGCGCAGCCGATGTCCGGGCAATGGCTTCACCTCGCTGGGTCCACTCGGCACGATTTGCAGCTTTCCGGCACCAAGGCCGAGCGTGCCGGTCACTTCAACCCGTTGGCCATCGTGCAGGTGCGGGTTCTTCTTGACGCTGACCCAGATCCCGCCGGTCTGGTCCTGGAGGGCGAACCCTTCATCGGCGCTGGACGAGCTGAAATCACCGGAGGGAACTGACACCAGCCCGAGGACTGTGACGGTCGTGCCCTGCCTCTGCTGTCGGGCGGCGGCAATCGGGACATAGGCGGGTCCCGCCGCAACAATCGTCCCTCGAAGAACAAGAGCGAAGAGGAAGAAGGCCGAGCAGCGCGCCGGCACGTTCGTCATGATGAGCAGACCTCCTTGAGGAAAGACGTTATTCCCTTCGAGCCTGTGATTCCACGAACTTTTTTTCGACGGCTTGTAGAATTCCGGTCTGGCCGTTCGTCGTCATCGTGAAGGCCGGGCAGAGAACCCCGCCTGAAGGACTACGACAGGAGACGACATGCCGCAATATCTGGTAGCGATTCAACACCCCGACAACTACGACCCGTCTCTGGAAGGCGAAGCGATGATTCGCGATATCGGCGCGCTCAACGAAGCGATGGATGCCGCCGGCGCCAGGTTCTTTGCTGGCGGCCTGGAACCGGCAGCAAAGGCGAAATCATTGCGTAAGCAGCCTGATGGAGAGGTGGTCATCACAGACGGGCCGTACCTCGAGACCAAGGAGCACGTGGGCGGCTTCTGGATACTCGAAGCCGCTGACATGGATGAAGCGCTTGCGTGGGCACGCAAAGCCGTCGTCGCCTGCCGGGTTCCTGTCGAGGTGCGAGCGTTCCTGAAGATCCGGCCGAATAGATAATCACTCAGCCACGGAGACTTGCAATGAGAGGTCGCCGGGCTTTGAACAACCAACCATAGGAGCAACTCAATGCGTTTCATGATGATGGTGATACCGAAAGGTTACGAGTCGGCCGCGCCGGATGCCGTTCCCACGGCGGAAGCGGTGGCGAAGATGATGGAGTACAACAAGGCGCTGCAGAAAGCGGGAGTGCTGCTCGCGCTGGATGGCTTGTTTCCTCCTTCTACCGGAGCACGTGTTTCGTATGCGGACGGCAAGGCGACGGTGACCGACGGGCCCTTTGCCGAGGCGAAAGAGGTCATCGGCGGCTATTGGATCATCCAGGTCCGCTCGCGCGAAGAGGCCATCGAATGGGCCAAGCGTGCTCCGATGTCCAACAACGAGGTGATCGAAGTTCGCCAGATTCACGAGATGTCCGACTTCCCCGAGGACGTTCAAAAAGCGGCCGAAGGCTTCGAGCACCGAAACGTCGTAGCCTAGGTTGCATGAGCGATACAGCGAAGACAATCGAGGCCGTGTGGAAGATCGAGTCCACACGCCTCATCGCCGCGATTGCTCGGGTCACCGGCGATATCGGCATTGCCGAGGAACTGGCGCAGGATGCGCTCGTGACTGCCCTCGAAGTCTGGCCCGAGGAAGGCATCCCTGACAATCCCGGGGCATGGCTGATGAAGGCGGCGAAGCGGCGCGCGATCGATTCGTTGCGGCGCGGCCGCATGCTCGTACAAAAGCATGAGGAGATTGCCCGCGAGCTGGAGTGGCAGCAGCAGCGGCTTGGAGACGCGTTGGAGCACTCGCTGGATCAGGTGATCGATGATGACGTGCTGCGGCTCATCTTCACCGCGTGCCATCCCGTGCTTGCGATCGAAGGACGCATCGCGCTCACGTTGCGCCTGATCGGCGGCCTCACCACGGCGGAGATCGCCCGTGCCTTTCTCGCGGCGGAAAAGACGCTGGGCCAGCGGATCTCTCGCGCCAAGAAGACACTCTCGGAGGCACACGTTCCCTTTGAGACGCCGCGTGATGACGAGTTGAGCGGCAGGGTTGAGTCGGTGCTCATGGTGGTCTACCTGATTTTCAATGAGGGCTACACCGCGACCTCGGGCGATGAATGGATGCGGGCGGCTCTCTCTGAAGAGGCGCTGCGCCTGGGGCGCATGCTGGGGCAACTTCTCCCGGGCGAATCGGAAGTTCATGCACTTGTGGCATTGATGGAGTTGCAGGGATCACGCAACGCGGCGCGCCGGGGCAAAAACGGCGAAGCCGTCTTATTGCCGGATCAGGACCGCTCCTTGTGGGACTACGCGCAGATCCAGCGAGGAATGACCGCGCTCGAACAAGCGCAAAAACTAGGCGGTGGCGCAAAACCCTACGCGTTGCAGGCAGCCATTGTCGCATGTCACATGCGCGCCCGCACCGCCGAAGAGACAGACTGGGACCGCATCGTTCTTCTCTACGACGCCTTGCTGCAAATCAATCCATCTCCGATCGTGGCACTCAATCGCGCAGTCGCCGTCGGCATGGTCCAGGGCCCTGCCGCGGGACTCGACGCACTCGACGCGGCCGCCACCCTTGCCGGTGACTCTGCGCTGCCCGGCTACCATCTCTTTCCCAGCGTTCGCGGAGACTTGCTGATGAAGATGGGGAGGCTCTCGGAGGCGCGTGGAGAAATCCAACGCGCAATCGCAATGACGAAGAACCTGCGGGAACGGGAACTGCTGGCGAACAGGTTGAAACAGTTGGAGAAGGCGGCCCTATCCGTATAAGTGGGGGTTTCTCTTCGCGCGGCTGATCACGGCAGCCGTTTGCTAAGCAATGTTGGCCAGCGCGAACTGCAAATCGCGGAGCCGCACGGGCTTGCTCAGGTAGTCGTTCATCCCCGCGGCCAGGCAACGTTCGCGATCGCCCGCGAGGGCGTGAGCCGTCAGGGCGATGATGTGGGGCTGCTCGCGCCTGGCGCTGCGGATGTGCCGCGTGACCTCGAAGCCGTCCATGTCGGGCATTTGGATGTCCATCAGGATGACGTCGTAGGTGTCGCGCTCGAGGGCCTGCAGCGCTTCGATGCCGTTGTTCACGACGTCGGCTTCGTAGCCGAGCTGTCGCAGCATGTGAAGGACGACGATGCGGTTGATGGCCTCGTCCTCCGCCAGCAGGATCCGCAGCGACAGGCCATGAGCCGGACGCGGTTGTTCGTCGATCTCGGACGCGGGCAGCGGAAGGTCGCTCGGTTTCCCCACCACGGTGAAACGAAAGGTTGATCCTCGGCCGGGCGTCGAATCCACCGTCATCGTGCCGCCCATCAGCTCCGTCAATCGCTTGCTGATGGCCAGTCCTAGGCCGGCGCCGCCGTGTTTGCGGCTCGCTGAGCCGTCGACTTGTTGGAACGCGACGAAGAGGCGGTCGAGATCTTCGCTGGCGATGCCAGGACCGGTGTCGCTCACGTCGAATCGGACTACGACGCTGCCGTCATCCAACGGCCGTGAGCTCACGGTGACGTCCACTCGTCCCGCGTTGGTGAATTTGATGGCGTTGCTCAGCAGATTGAGGAGCACCTGTCTGGTGCGCTGTCGATCGCCCAACAGCGTCTCCACCGTTCCGTCCGCGACGGTGGAGCCGAGCGCGAGACCTTTTCCGGCGCCGAGCGGGGTCATGATCTCCAGGCACTCCTCCACCACGCTCGTCACCCGAAACGGGCGGCGTTCGATCCTCAGCTCTTTCGCCTCGAGGCGCGAGAAGTCGAGAACATCGTTGAGCAGTGCCATCAGGGATCGGCCGCTGACTTGGATCGCCTTCAGATAGCCCTGCTGCTCCGCGGTGAGCGGCGTGTGACCGAGCAACTCGGCCATGCCGATCACGCCATTCATCGGCGTTCGGATTTCGTGGCTGATGTTCGCGAGGAACTCGCTCTTGGCGCGGTTGGCGGCGAGCGCGTCGTCGCGCGCTTCCGCGAGCTGGTGCGTTCGCTCCAGCACGTCGTCCTCCAACCGGAAGCGCAGGCGATCGAGCTCGTCGTGGATGCGCCGGAAGCGCAGCGACATGGCCAGGCTCATGGCGACGATCACGGCGGCGAATCCGAAGACGGCGATGGAAGAGTCGAACGGCCAGGGTAGGTCCAGGACGTTGCGAAACACTTCGCTCGCTTCAACAGCGACCATGATGACGCCGCCCGCCGCGATGATTCGCGCTTCGGCGTCACCGAGCCGGCTCTCCCGCAGAACACGCACGGCGGCGATGACGAGCAGCGGCAACAGCCATAGCCAGCGCGCGGGCTCGCTCGCTATGACCAGACGAATATCCGGCCACAGGCCGACAAACGCGGCCAGCGCGATATGCGAAACCTGATAGGCGCGAAGCGTCCGCGAGATCGGCCGTGAAAAGAACGACCACAGGAACTGGATGGCGAACGCAGCGGCGAGGTGGCCGGTCACACCGGACAGTCGCTCCGCGATGCCGCGGCTCGGCGTGATCTCGTAGATCCAATACGTCGTTGCGAAGGTGTTGACCGCGAAAGCGAGCGCGAGAAGGGCGAACCACAGATGCTCGACCTGTTTGCGGCGGCGCCCGAACAGCAGGAGATGATGCAGGCAAACGAATCCAAAGAGCGCCGCGAGAGCGAGGTGTGGCACTTCGCTGAGCAAGCGCGTGCTCCAATCAGCGCGCAGACGATTCGCCAGATCCGGGTACGCGCCGAGGACGGGGACGCCGCTGACGGGAGCGTCCTTTGCGTCGCGATCGATTACCCAGTTCACCCGGCGTACTCGCAGCGCCAGGCTCACCGTGCCGTCTTTGCCGACGACGCCGCGCGGAACGCGAAAAACTTCCGGGTACCCGAACGCGAGTTCCGAGGACCAGCCGCGCGATCGTCCGATGAAACGGCCGCCCGCGTAGGCTTCATAAGCTCCGTAATTCGGCGGCCCGAGGAGCAGTCCGAGCTCTTCTCGGCCGCTCGCCAGGCGCGCTTGGTCGTCGAGCGCCACCACGCATCGAAACCATGGGCCATTCTGTTGCCAGACCGTTGGTTGTGCCGTGTAAGCCGCTGCAGGCAAAAGCAGAGCGAACGCACAGAGACGAATCGCGAGACGAACGATCATTGACCGGAAGGCGAATAGGCATGATAGCGCGTCCCGCCAGCCCGGGAAACCTTCAGCGTGATGACGATTCTGATTCCCTGGCCGTCGGCGATGGTGCGCCGACAGGACCGAAGCGGAGCAACTCGCCGGCCTCGAAGAAGGCAGACGTGGCAAAGGTCACGCGCTCTGGACCGATGCGCTGCCTCTCACCGTCACCGCGATGGATCCGATCACCCTGAGTAGCTGCGAACAACAGCCAACTCGCTCTCGCGGAGGATCTTCACCATTCTCGATGTTCTGTAGACCTTGCAGCGCGGCGGCATACCGGCCAATATCCGGGAGCGCGTTTGGCGAGGTCGTCATCCCGATTCTTTCGATGCAACGCGTCGAGCAGTTGATATTAGCCCTTCTTGACCGCCGCCTTCGCCGCGGCGATCTCGTGAATGTTAAGCCGCTGGAATCGAACAAAGGGGAACGGAAGGCCACATTCTACGAGGTATAGCGGAAGTCAAGATTAACCTGAGTGCGCTTGCCTGTGTGTGCAGAGTGTCAGCTACGGCCATCCAAGTGCACATTTACGGAAGAGTGAGCAACGGGTATATTGAACTTGATGGCGAAGCCACACGTCACTAAGACGCTCGGGCCGGTGCATTTCGAGGATCTGGAGCCACATCGATTTGAAGACCTCGTCCGCGAAGTCATCTACGACTTCAGGGACTGGCAGAGCATCGAAGGCACCGGCCGCAGCGGATCGGACGAGGGATACGACATCCGCGCTTTCGAGCGCGTAGTCACGTCCGATGGCGAATCCGCAGAGGACGAGGAGTATGAGCCTCCGCATCCGATGGAGGGGAACGCCTGGATGGTGCAGGTGAAGCGCGAGAAGGAGATCGGGCCGACCGCGCTCAAGCGAATCCTTCAGGATGTTGATCCGAAATACCCGCCGTACGGCTATATCCTCGCCGCCGCAGCGAATTTCTCGAAAAAGTCATACGACCTGTTTCGGGACGAGCTTCGCGCCAGAGGCGTAACGGAGTTCTATCTCTGGGGCAAGGCCGAGCTCGAAGACATGCTCTACCTGCCAAAGAACGACCGAATGCTCTTCGCTTTCTTCGGCATTTCGCTCACGACTCGGCGGCGATCTCGAACGACGGAGCTACGGTCGTTCGTCGCAACGAAGAATAAGCTTTTTCGGGCCCTCGGTGGTGGCGTTGAGCGGGTAAACGACACCGTTCTCATTCGTGATCTCAACGACACACATTACCCGTTCAAACACGAATACAAGGATTTTGAAGAGTTCCCGAGATGGCGCGAGTATCAAGCTTTCTCCTACCACCCTCTCGGGATCTGGGTACACAGCCGGGAGTTTTTTGCTTATCTCAATCGTGAAGCGTCCGAATGGGACTTCACGCGGGCTGTAGATCTGACGCACCAGAACCACGGCACCGAAGAAGACCACGAGCACTTCGAGAAGCGAAGGGTGGTGCATGGCTTCTGGGAGTTTCTGCCGCAGCGACATCAGGCACACCTCATCATCGACTGCTTGGTTGAATACGCCGATATCGCGCTTGTTGACGACAAGGGCGATTTGCTCCACCGGTGTCCACACGTCTACGTTCTGTATGACAGCGACCGCGGTCCGTTCCGCTGGTGTCGCTACACGCTGAAGGTGGGAGAAGAGAGGATCGACTTTGATGACGATGAGAAATTTACTCGCGTCAGCAAGTTTCCAAACGAATTTCCGGAGCCGATCTTCGGCAAGGTGCACACCAAGCCCGTTGTCGTCAGCCAACACACACTGACCGAGCTGAAGAAGTACAGAAACGTCGGCGTCCTCTTTGACCCCGATGGTCGCTATCGAAGCCTAAAAGTACGAGACGTGGCGCCAGTTCAGGGTTTAGAAGAAAAGACGCTCATTCAAGTAACACACAAGTTCAAGTCGGCCGTGAAGTCATACGCCGATCTCTCCGGGGCGAGTCAGCATAGCAGCTGGCTGATTCAGCAACAGCTTGGGCGCGCGGTTTCGGATGACGAGGAAATCGACGTTCTCGAGTTCAAGCAGGTGAATGACTTCGAACTGTAGAAGAAACCAAGGAACAGTAGTTCCGCGAAATGACGCGAGTAGGCGCTTTTCCTCAAAAGCGTCGACCCATGAGCGGAGGTGACCGTGATGGGTGAGGAGCGTCCGTTCGTGCGGAGACCAGAGTGCGCCTTTCTGCAGAGGGGGTAGGGATTTTCTCGCCCCGAGTCACTCTCTCTTAGCGGGATTTGTGTCGCCATGCCCGAACGGAGAAAAGCCCGGAAGACACGGAAGCAGGCCTAGATAGAATCGCATGGATCACCTCTCGATCTTCCTACTCAAAGAAGGCGTCTCCGAGAAGGAGATCCTCGAGCCGTCGCACGTCCCGCAAGCAACAGCGATCGACATCGGCGGCGTGAAGGGAACCGTGTACACGCAAGGCGTCGATCCGCGACCGCCGAAATGGTCCGCATTCTTCGGCAATTCAATCGATCCTGCCGCCCTTGGCCTCATGACAGCGAGTGCCTCAGCGCTGCTCGTCGTGCCGATGAAGAACCGCACTTTCGCCATCACCTTCGGATACGGACGCTTTCTGCTGAACTCCATGGTGATTGAGCCTCGCTTCGGCCTCTACACGACATTGAACGCTGTTCCGAACGACCAAATCCGGTCGATCGACAAAGAGACGTTCGAGAGCGTTTTGAGGCATACGCGAGAGCAGACAAGTAAAGATACGTCGATCGGTGATTTTGGGTTGGACGTCGAGCGCGACATCGTTCATGCCGTCACCGGCACGCCGAGTGACTCCGATCTTGGGAAACGATTTGCCGGTAAGGACGCGCTCGTTGTGACGCGCAAGGTTACGCTCGCAGAACTACCCGAGTTGCTGCAGCTGTACCTCGCGAAGAGCGAAGAGACGCTCTACCGCGAGCGATTCGCATGGATCGACAACATCCGCGAGGTTCGCGACAAGGCTCAAAAGAGGCAGCTCGACGGGGCCCTCGTTGAGACACTCCGCACTACTGACAATCCGAAAGCGTGGCTTGCCGTTCCAGATCTGATTGACTGGTCGGAAGTGGACGGCTTCAGCTACCGATTCTCGAAGTCCGCAGAGAGGCATCTAGACCTCCACCTCCGAGATTACACCCAGGAGGTTTCGCCTGAACCGATATCTGCCGACGGCCTGCGACGCCACGCCGTTGTCGCGTGGGGAGCTACAAACGAAACGGTCTACCAACATTGGCCGGCGTATCAGTGTCTTCACGCCGAGATCGTGGTGGATGGTGCAACCTACCTCCTGAGCGGGGGTGAGTGGTATGAGATCGACAGGAACTTCGTTCAGCTTGTGAACGATGCGGTCGCGGCGATCCCCGAGAGTGGGATGCCCACGATCGACATCAGGCACGGCGAAAGCGAAAAGGACTACAATGTACGACTGGCGGCGGCGATCCCGGGTGCGTCGTGCCTCGACGCGAAGATGATTGCATATGGCGGCGGCAAAAGCACCGTCGAGTTCTGCGACGTCTATGATCCGGCTGGTCGAATGATTCACGTGAAACGGTACGCTGGCTCGCAGGTGCTCAGTCATCTATTTGCTCAAGCGACAGTCTCGGCAACGGCGTTCATCTCCGACCCGCAGTTTCGACAACAAGTGAACGAGCTCCTGCCGGAGCCGTCGCGACTCGCTGATACTGTAGCGAAACCAAATACGGCATACTTCGAGATCGTCTTCATGATTGCTAGCCGCTCAGCGACAGCGGTCACACTGCCGTTTTTTAGCCGGGTTACACTCCGCAACGCGAACAGGGAGTTGCAAAACTACGGTTTCCGCACGGCGATCAAGCATGTTCGCCTCACAACAACGCAGTGAACGCTTGAAGAGTGAGTGGCGACAACGCCTCGGGATTCGACGGCGTGTGCTCGCGAGCTACACTACCACCCCCAACTTCAACCCTTGAGGGGCGAGGGGCCAGAAACGCCTCATCAAATGGCTCTTCGACACCTTCCGCGAAGCAACGGAAGAGCAGGAGCCTAATGTCTTTCCGCGCTCGGCCCGCGACCAGCTCCTGAAGCTGCGCTCCGAGGGGCAAAGACGCCGATGCTTCGCGGACGCGCCTCGTCGTCGATCTGATCGCGAGCATGACGGAAGCGCAGGCGCTCGAGACATACCAGAAGTTGACCGGTCTAATGCCAGGGTCCGGCTTGGACCTGCTGCTCCATCAGAGCATTAGTTGATGGGTTGTCAGGCAAGCGCCTCATCGGACCCGCCTTTCTCTCGCTTCCGCGGCGCCAGACAGCGATCGCCGAACGATGAGCTGGCGTCGTACGCTGTAGGGCGTCATGGCCGATCTGCTCTCACGGTTGCGCGGTGCTCTTTTTCCGCCGCGCGTCCCGGTCGTCTTTCAAATGAGTCCGCTCGAGTGTGGGGCGGCTTGTCTGGCCATGATCCTCAGCTACCACGGGCGGCAGACCGGCGTATCGGAGTGCCGGGACGACTGCGGGGCGGGGCGGGATGGAGCGACGGCATTGGCTATCGCCGAGGGGGGGCGGAGGGTGGGAATGCGCGTCAAGGGGTATTCGGTCGCGGTTGCGGACTTTGCCAGGATCGCTCTTCCCGCCATCGTTCATTGGAAATTCAATCACTTCATCGTCGTCGAGCGATGGTCACCGGCGAGGATCGACGTCGTCGACCCGGGCATGGGGCGGCTGGCGCTGACGCCGGAGGAGTTTGAAGCGGGGTTCAGCGGCGTCGCCCTCACGTTCGAGCCCGGTCCCGAGTTCCAGCGCCGGAAACGCGCGCCGCGGCTCACGCGGCGCGCGTACCTGAAGTACGCGCTGCACAATCGAGGAGCCTCGGGGATGCTGACCCAGGCCATCCTCGCCTCGATCGTGCTGCAACTGCTCGGCCTCGTGCTGCCTCTCTTCACCAAGGTGGTGATCGACGACGTGATCCCGCTTCGGTCCTTGGAGATCATGCCCATCCTTGCCGTGGGGATGGGGATCTGGGTTCTCAGCAATGCCGTCGGGACCTATCTGCGCTCTTCGGTCCTCCTTCGTCTTCAGACGCGCCTCGATGGCGAGATGGTCGTGGACTTCGTGAAGCACATCCTCGCTCTCCCCTTTCGCTTCTTCCAGCAACGGACGACAGGCGACCTGCTGATGCGCGTCTTCAGCAACGCCACGCTCCGCGACATCTTCACCACCGAGACCCTCTCGGCCGTGCTCGACGGCGGTCTGGTGATCACGTATGTGGCCATCCTCCTGGTCTGGCAACCGTGGATGGGGCTCATTGCCCTCCTCCTCGGGCTGCTCCAGGTCGCGACTGTGGCATCGACCTCTCCCGCCATACACCGGCTTCTGCGCCGCGACTTGCGGGCGCAGGCGGAGTCGCAGAGCTACATGGTGGAGGCGCTCAGCGGGATTGCGACGCTGAAGTCGTCGGGAGCCGAAGAGCGGGCGCTCGCGCGCTGGACGGACCTTTACTTCGACCAACTGCGCGTCTCGCTGCAGCGCGGACGCCTGTCGGCAATCACCGATGCCGTGATGTCGGCGCTCCGGATGGCCTCACCGCTCGTCCTGCTGTGGATCGGCTCCCGCTATGTCGTGAACGGGCAGATGTCCGTCGGAGCGATGCTGGCCTTCAACGCCCTGGCCGCATCCTTTCTCTCGCCACTGGTCTCGCTTGTCTCGAACAGCCAGCGCCTGCAGCTCGCGGGCGCCCACCTGGAGCGCATCGCCGACGTCCTGGGGGCGGAGCGCGAGAAAGGCCTCGACGGTCCTCTGACCGTTTTCGAAGGTCCGATGGGAGTGCAGTTGAAGGATGTGGGCTTCCGCTACGACCCGGCGGCGCCGTATGCGTTGCGCGGGATCTCGCTGAACGTTGCGCCCGGACAGAAGGTGGCCATCGTCGGCCGGACGGGCTCCGGCAAGAGTACGCTTGCACGACTCATCCTTGGTTTGTACCTGCCCACGGAGGGAGAGATTACGTTCGGCGGCATTCCGCTCTCCGAGCTCAACCTGAGGGAGCTGAGGAAGGAGATCGGCGTCGTCCTGCAGGAGCCTTTTCTGTTCAGCGGGTCGATTCGCCAGAATCTCTCCTTCAATGATCCGTCGCTGCCGTTCGAGCGAATCGTGGAAGCGGCGCAACTGGCCACCATCCACGACGAGATCGCCGGCATGCCGATGGCCTACGAAACGATCATCGCCGAGGGAGGCTCGGCCCTTTCCGGCGGGCAGAGGCAGCGATTGGCGCTGGCCCGGGCGCTGACCCGGCGGCCTCCGCTGCTCGTGCTCGACGAGGCGACGAGCCATCTCGACGCCGTGACGGAAGCGCTCATCAACCGCCATCTCGATGGGCTCGCATCCACGCGCATCATCATCGCCCACCGGCTGAGCACCGTCCGTCACGCGGATCTCATCGTGGTGATGGACGAGGGGCGGATCGTGGAGCAGGGCACACACGAGGAGCTGCTGGCCCGGCGCGGGCGCTACGCCGAGCTCGCGCGGAGCCAGATGAGCAGCGAGGAACTTTGACATTCCTTACCGAAGGGCATCTAATACTGGCGGCACTCCGTCCGGGTGGACGGGATGTCCAAAAGTAAACGACGTGAAAGGAGAATCGCCGATGTCCAATCTCAATGTCATTCGGGCGTGGAAGGACGCAAAGTACCGCCGGAGCCTCAGTGCCGCGGAACTGGCCGAGTTGCCGGAGAACCCGGCCGGCCTGGTCGAGTTGACCGACAGCGAGCTTCGGAAAGCTGGAGGATTTGGTGGCGGAGTAGCACTGGAGACGACGGCGGTGACCTGCACGGCGACTCTTGGCGGCTGCTGCCCCAACGGAACGACCGCTGCCACCTGCACGGCCACGTTCGGTGCCTGCTGCTTCTGACGTCAATCCGAGAAACGTTACTTAGGGGAACGGCCGGCCGCGTCGAGACGCGGCACCGTTCCCCTTGACGTTTCGGCGCTCCTTTTCGCCGCGATCGGCCTCTCGAACGGATGGATTCCACCCTTTTTCAGTCTGCCGATTGGTACCGCGCGGCCACGCTCGCCGAACGGATCGACGCCGCGCCGGCGGCGGCGCGGGAGCATCCGGTCGATGCCGAGGCAGCGCGCCAGGCGTTGGATGCGTGGCGCGCACAGGAGCCCTTCGATCAGGATTCGTTCTTCGCCCAGCGCCTGGCGCTCGACGGAATCACCGAAGACGAGCTCCTCGATCTTCTGAAGGAATCGGCGGAAGCCGTGAAGACCCGCTTCGGCCAGTCACCGGCCTGGCTGCATACGATCGAGGCGGCCTTCTCCCGGGAGGACTGCCTCCCGGCCGATCCCCTTCCTCTTCCGGAGAATCTGCGCGGCGTGCAGACAGCGGGATTCCTCAACATCATCGCGCCCGTTCTTCGGCAGGCTCTGAGCCAGGTTCGTCATGCGGCCGAGCGAATCCGCGACGAGCGTGGCGCCGTCCCTTTCGACCCGGCCTCGGTGGCGGCAACGTTGTTTGCCGGTCTCCCCGGGCAGTTGCACATGATGCTCAGCCGCATGCTGGTGCTCGAGCTGAACGTGGCCAGGCTCGAAGGACGGCTGTCTGGAGAAACACCCGAGGAGCGTTTTGCGTCGTTCGTGGAACAACTGGAGCAGCCGGCGAACGCCATCGCACTCCTCCGTGAATATCCCGTGCTCGCCCGCCGGGTGGCCAACCGCATCCGCAAATGGGCTTTGCGCGGCACGGAGGTGCTCCAGCATCTGGCGGACGACTGGGACGAGATCCAACGCCACGGGCTCTTGCCGGCCGAGCCGGGAATCGTATCCGCGATCGACATGGACGCCGGAGACACGCACCGCGACGGCAGGAGCGTCGCTATCGTTCGCTTCACGTCGGGAGCGACGATCGTTTACAAGCCTCGATCGCTGGCCGTCGACAGCCATTTTCAGCAGTTGCTGACCTGGCTCAACAATCGACTCAGCAAGCGGATGCCCACCACGCACTTTCGGACGATTCGCGTCTTCAGCCGCGCGGACTATGGCTGGGTGGAGTTCGTCCAGCCGGGTCCCTGCGGCTCCGCGGAAGAGGTGACGAGGTTCTATCAGCGGCAAGGGGGATTCCTGGCCCTGCTCTATGTCCTGGGAGCGACGGACTTTCACTTCGAGAATCTGATCGCGGCCGGCGAGCATCCCGTGCTCATCGATCTCGAGGCGCTGTTCCATTCTCAAGCGAAGGTCGCCATGACGGGACCGCCCGACCTGGAGCTGGTGAGCGACGTGATCCTCAACTCCGTGCTGCGGATTGGTCTGCTTCCCAGGCGGAGCTGGTCCGACAGCGACTACGAGGGGGCGGATCTCAGCGGGCTCGGAGGCGCTGCCGGGCAGCTCTCGCCGGATCGCGTGCTCCGCTGGGCGCAGATGGGAACCGACGAGATGCGCGCGGAGCGAGCGCGCGTGCTGATGCCGGGCAGGAACAACCGGCCCGCCCTGAACGGGAAGGCGATCGATCCGCTGGACTATCTGGACGCTCTGGTCGACGGTTTCTCGACCATCTACCGGCTTCTGATGGAGCATCGAGCCGAGCTCTTGTCCGATGATGGGCCGCTGGATTGCTTTACTGACGATCCGGTGCGGGCGATCATCCGGCCCACCCGCTTCTACGGATTGCTGCTCCATGAGAGCGCCCATCCCGACCTCTCTCGCGATGGTCTGGAATGGGAGCAGTTCCTCGACCGTCTCTGGGTCGGTGCGGATGAAGCGCCCTACCTCGCCGCCGTCATACCCTCCGAACGGAGGGATCTCCTCAACGACGACATCCCGGTGTTCACGACGACGCCCACTTCGAGAGACGTGTGGGACAGCGAGGGCAAGCGCGTCGCGGACTTTCTTCCTCAGTCCGGCTGGCAGTCCGTCGAGCGGATCGTGTACGGCATGGGCGAAGAGGACCTCCGCGATCAGATCTGGATGATTCGCGCTTCCATGGCTACGCTCGTTCTGGAGTTGGAGACGTTCCGATGGCCGCGGTTCACGGTCGAGAGCGGGCCCCTTCGAGAACCGGGAGAGCTCCGCGCGCAGGCGCTCGATCAGGCGCGCGCCATCGGCGATCACCTGATCCGGCTGGCTCTGCGCAAGGACGACCACCTGGCCTGGCTCGGCCTCACGTTCTCGAACAGGCGCTGGTCGCTCCTGCCGCTGCAGGAAGATCTCTACGCCGGAGCACCGGGCGTCATTTTGACTCTCGCCTGGCTCGGCAGGATCGCGGGGGAGTCGCGCTACGAAGAAACGGCTCGGGCCGCGTTCAAGACCTTGCGGGCGCGCATCGATCATGTTGCTCCTCATGTGAAGACCATCGGAGCGTTCAACGGCTGGGGATCGATGATCTACACGTTCACGCATCTCGGAGCTCTGTGGCAGGACGCCTCTCTATGGGAGACGGCGGCGGGATTTGTCGAGCGTCTGCCGCCGCTGATCGACGACGATCACGAGCTGGATGTGATCGGTGGCACCGCCGGCTGCCTCGCCGCGCTCCTGGCCCTTCAGAAGTTCCGGCCGTCGGATGCGGTCATGAACGCCGCCATCCAGTGCGGCGAGCATTTACTGGCCACGGCCAAACCGATGCCCGCCGGGATCGGCTGGCTGACGATCGGGAGCGCCACGCCGCTCGCCGGTTTCTCCCACGGCTGCTCCGGAATCGCATCGGCCCTCGGCGAGCTCTGGTCGGTGACCGGAGACGATCGGTACAGAAAGGCGGCGATCGACGCCGTGTTGTACGAGCGCTCCCAATTCATCCCCGCGATCGGCAACTGGCCGAGGCCGGAGACGGCGCCCGCGGAGAAAGAGGACCGGATGGCGCTGTCTGTGGCCTGGTGCTATGGCGCGCCGGGAATCGGCGTGGCGCGCCTTCGCCTGCTGCAATCGATCGATCACCCCATGCTGCGAGAAGATCTGGCCGTGGCCGTAGAGACGACGCTCTCCGAGGGCTTCGGGACGAATCATTGCCTCTGCCACGGCGCCCTCGGCAATCTCGATTTCCTGATCATGGCCGACGAATTCGTCGGCGACCCGGAGCTCCACTCCCGCGTGGCACTGATGACCGGCTCGATCCTGGACAGCATTACCAAAGATGGCTGGCTCTGCGGCGTGCCGCTCGGCGTGGAGTCGCCCTCGCTGCTCAACGGCCTGGCCGGCATCGCCTACGGCCTGCTCCGCGTCGCCGAGCCGAGGCGGATGCCGTCGATCCTGGCTCTCGCCCTTCCGTCCTAAAATAACGCGGATGCATCCCGAGGAGCTGCTCCGAGAGAACTTTGTGCTCCCGTGGGGCTCGATTTCGGCTTCGGCGGGAAAAATGGGCCGGCGCGTCAGACTTCAGACAAAGAGGTGCGGTAGCTGCCGCAAAACGACGCGATGACGGCTGAGAAGACAAGGTCCCGCCCGTACTGGATGATGATCGCCGCCGCGGCGGTCGTCGTCGCCGTGGTCGTCGCGGGCATCATGCTGCTGCCGCTGCACGGCCACGACTCCATTGCGCGTCTCGCCGCTCTCACGCCGCGCGACCGTCGCCTCCTCGAGCCGCGGCTCACCGGTACGTTTGCGTGGACGCCGTACCGCGGCTCGATGCGCGGTTCGGCGACCGAGCCGACCCAACTGAAGCTCGCCGGCGCCGCGGGGGATCTCGCCGAACGCGCCGACCACGAGAAGTCGGCGGATGCCGAGCATGCCGCCGGCGTGGGGCTGCTGCTGGTCGAGCAGACAGCGGATGCGATCGCGCGCCTCCGCGCCGCGGTGGCGAAGGCGCCGGACGACGCCGCCGCATGGAGCGACCTCGCCGCCGCCGAATACGCGGAGGCGCTTTCGCGCGAACGCCCGTCGCTCTATCCGCAGGCGCTTGCCGACGCCGATCATGCGCTGCGCCTCGATGCGCGCCGGCCGGAAGCGCTGTTCAACCGCGCGCTCATCCTCGAGCGCCTCGGCCTGGCCGCCGAGGCACGCGTGGCGTGGCAGCGGCACCTCGATGTCGATTCGTCGTCTCCGTGGGCGGTCGAAGCCCGCGATCGGCTGGCGCATCTCCCGCAACGACGCGACGACGCCGAGTTCCGGCGCGAACTGCCGAGGATCGAGAGTGCAGTCGCGGCGCACGATGAGGCAGGGGTGCGGCGCTTTGTCGCCGAGTGGCCACTGCAGAGCCGCACGTTCGCGGAGTCGGACTGGCTGGGGCAGTGGGGCGCATCGCGCGCACCGCGGCTGCTCGAGCTCTCGCGCGCGATCGGCGACGCACTCGTCTCGATCTCCGGCGAGTCGCTGCTGCATGATGCCGTTCTTGCAATCGACCGGGCCACTCCGGCCGCATCGACCACACTGGCCGCGGCTTACGCGACCTATCGCGATGGCCGCATCGCCTACGCGCAATCGCGGCCGCATGAAGCCGAGCCGCGGCTGCGCGCCGCCGCGCGCGGATTCGCCGCCGCCGGCAGCCCGATGGCGCTGGTCGCGCGCTACTACGCCTTGTGCGCGCGCCTCGACCAGAACGACGCGCCGGGCGCGCGGCGCGAGCTCGCGGCGCTGCTCGACGAGACGCCGCCGCGCTACACGGCACTGCGCGCGCAGATCGAGTGGGAGCTCGGGCTCGCCGAGATGATGATCGGCGACTGGACCGCCGCGCTGGCGGCGCTCGGCGACGCTGAGACGGCGTTCGTCCGACTGGGCGAGCGCGGCAACGCCGCCTTCGTCGAGACACTCCTCGCCGACACCTTGGCCACCCTCGGCCGCCCCGACGACGCCTGGGCCGCGCGGCTCCGCTCGTTCGCCATCCTTGCCACCGACGGCCGGGACGCGTCGCGCCTCGCCGTCGCGCTCGGCGCCGCGTCGCTCACCGATGTCCGCCTCGGCCGTCTCGACGCGGCGCGCGCCCTCCTCCGCCTCGAACAGGACGCCGCGCGCGCGTCCGCCGACGAGGTGCTTCTCACGGACACGGTCGTGCGCGAGGCCGTCGTGGCCGCGCGCCTCGGCGATCCATCGGCCGCGGCAATCGCGCAACAGGCCGAGGAGTTCGCCCGCCACGTGGCCGATCCGGCGATCCGCACGCGCATCGGCGCCGACGCCGACTTCGCCTGCGCCGCGGCCTCGCTGCGGAGCGATCCACGCCGCGCGGCGACGCTCGCCACGCGCGCGATCGACGCATACCACGCCGGCACCACACCGGTATACCTGTCCGATGCGCTGCTGCTCCGCGCCCGCGCCTCGCGCGCGCTGGCGCGCGACGCAGACGCCGCGCGCGATCTCGACGAGGGCATGGCCGCGCTCGACCGGCATCCGATCCTCCTCGACGCCGACGACGCCATGGCCGGCGATGCCATCGCCCTGGCATGCGATCGCGGCGACGACGACGCGGCGTTCGCGTACGCGGAGCGCGTGCACGGCGGACGCGTCACCGCGCCCGAGCTGCAACAGCGGCTGCGCGGCGGCAGCGTGGTGGTGGTGGAGATCGCATCGTCGCCGAACGAGCTTGACGTTTTCGCGGTCGACGAGCGCGGGCTGACGGTGAACCGCGCGCCGTCATCGCGCGATCTCTACGACGCCATCGTCCGCCCGATCGAGCCGCTGCTCGCGCGCGCCCGCGAAGTGGTCTTCGTCCCGGACCGGCCGCTTGCTGGCGTCGCCTTCGCCGCGCTGTTCGATCGCGCGCGGCAGCGCTACCTCATCGAGTCGATCGCCGTCGCCACGGCGGAGAGCGCGTCGTCGCTCGAGCGAATGCCCGTCCTGAAGCCGTCGCGGGCCGTCACCGTGTCGCTTCCGACCGCCGGCATGGCCGCGCTCCCCGAGCGCGAGGCTGAAACCGCGACGCTGCGGACCATCTACGCCGGCGCGCAGTCGCTCGAGCCGAACCGCGCCACCTTCCCCGCGTTCCTGGCCCTGGCACGCCATGCGGACGTCATCCACATCGCCGGCCACACCGCGCAGCAGCCGGGCGAGGGGGAGGCGGCGCTCCTCTTCGCCGACCGCCGCGTCACCTGGTCGGCCGCGTCCGAAGCGCCCCTGCCGGAGAGGCCGGTGGTGGTGGTTGCAGCGTGCGACACCCTGCGCGGCCCCGCCTCGCGGGAGGCGCGCGCGCGCAGTATCGGCGCCGCCTTCGTCGCCGCCGGCGCGCGCGACGTCATCGGGACGCTTACCCCCATCCATGACCACGACGCACGCCAGCTCTTCGACGATTTCCACCGCCACCTCGCCACCGGCCTCTCCGCCGCGGAAGCGTTACGCCAGACGCAGATCGCGTCCATCGCGCGCCACGACGGAGCCGACTGGCAGGCGCTCGCCCTCATGACACGAACCATAGGAGAAAACGACCATGACAAAGACGAAAATCACCATTGACTTCATCGGCATCTGCACTCACTTCCGCGACGGCAAAGCAGGCGGCGTACCCCATCGCGTCGTCTGCGTCGACGGGCGCAGCATCGACGGCATCAAGCCGCACTTCGTGACGCTCTCAGTGTTCCCGGACCAGACTCCGGACCAGACGCCGACTGTCTCCCTCACGCTCGGCCGACAACATGTCCGCCTCTACAGCGGACCGGACGAATACAAGGGTCCCCTAAATTACGACCGCGAGTACAGCCTCATACCGAACCTGGCCACCAAGGTGACGCCATCGGACGATGTCATCGTCTGTGGCCGCGGCGCCAGAGTGTTCTTTGATCTCCGCGGCGGCGCGTTCGGGCACCTCTGCAACGGTGAGGCGCATGCATGCCGAGTGGACGTTACGGACATCGAGGTGCCGACGCTCCACATCACCTCCTTCGACGACCGCTTCGCGCTGGCGCGGATCCGCGTGCCGGACAAAGGGCGCGTCGCCCTCCAGCACACGGAGCAGAAGCCGATGATGCCCGACGACGACAACTCGCACTTCCGGTTGCACTACCTCGTCAGCGGCAAGATTCCGGACCCGCCGGTGAAGATCCCCAAAAAATGCACGGGCGGCGGGCGCGGCCCGGTATCGCTCAACGTCGGTTGCTCGAATTCCACCTTCCCCTGAGTTTTTCACGTCAAGGGATGACGATTCCGAATAAAAGATGACGACGTCGATATCGAGGGATGACGATTTCGAATAAAAGATGACGATTTGTCATCCGTCGATGACGATTTCGAATAAAAAATGACAAATCGTCATCCATCGACGACGATTTCGAATAAAAGATGATGACGATGATATCGAGAGATGACGATTTCGAATAAAAAATGACGATTTGTCATCCGGGATGACGATTTCGAATGAAAACCGTCGACGTTGGCGTCGAAAAGGGTGACGTCGAGACGTTCCCGTCCTCATCGTCAAGCATTACCCGAGACTCGTAACAGTCTGTGACCTTTTTCGAGCTGATCCGTCTAAGTAGGTATAGGGGAAAAACTCGTGGCAGGCGCAGATGCGGGACGCTGCATTAGGAACGCCGCGCGCAAATCGCGGCGGGAGAAGGTGCGTTCGTGCGCGGCGGAGCGTGAACGCCGCCGGTCGTGGATGCGTCCTTTCCGGCGAACGTGGCGTGCCATCGACAGCTCACTCAGACTGATCAACGCATCGACGCGCGTCATCGACTGGTTGTTCGATTCCGTGGTAAGCGCCGCCATTCCGATCCCTCTCGAGCAGCAAATGGCGGCGGTGGCTCCCTTCCGGCGGACCTCGGCGCCTCGCCTTCCGCTCGATCTGTTCCCACTCCGGAGCCGCATTCCAGGCATTCCCGATCGTCAACGGTCCGTTCGCGTGACCGTCGTCGAGGCAACAAGACGGATCTTTCGAGGTCGTGCCCCTCCGTTCGTAACAACCTGCTCGCTCTGATCACAGCAGTCGAGAAAATGGAGGCTATCGTGTCCCAAGCGAATGAAGTACCCGTCACCCCTTCACAACCGTCGTACGCTGATTTAGCGCTGGCGTTCGTCGAAGAGCTCCGCGTCATGAGGCAGAAGGTTCCGAATCTCGTGATCCCGGAGACCAGAGACGCACGCCGCAAGCTGGCGAATGCCGCCTCGGTTCCGCCGGAGTTTGTCGAACTGGCGTCGATGGCGGTCAAAAGCCACACGCCACTCGTCCGCGGCAGTGGGCAGGATCTGGCGCTGAACAGCGATCTGAAGAGTTATGCCGAGGCGTACGGCCCGGTAGCGGACGAGCTGGAAGCGCTGACGACCTTCGTCCGGCACAGCGTCACCAAGGCACTGAACACGGTCGGAAGTGAAGCGCTGATCACCTATGCTCTGGCGCGCCGTCTGTCCAAACGTCCCGAGTCGGCCGAGCTCATTCCTCATGTCGACGCCATGGGTAAGGCTCTCAGAAAACGCATTCGGAAGTCCAAATCCAAGCCGGCCCCGGCGCCGGCACCCCCGGCTACCGATCCGACGCAGCCCTCGCCGGTGACGCCATCGTCATCGACGACCGATCCGAAGACCAAGTAGCCGGTCTCATGCAGTAAGCCCCCGCGCGGGCGCGTCCGAAGGCGCGCCCGCGCATTTCGTATGTGAGAACCATCCCTGGCTTTAGCCGGCGAATGCGCGGCTTCGCCGCCGGGCACAGACAAGAGTGTCTGTGGCTGCCACATGGATCGCTGCGCTTCGGGCAGGGTTGCAACCGCCGTCCAGGTTCGACATACACTCTTGCCCCATGACTTTGCGCCGATTCCGCGTCACCTCTCTGATCGCGTCGCTGTCCCTCTTTGCCTTCGCGACGATGTCTGCTCAGTCGGTCAGGAATCCTTCGCCGCCGCAGCCGGTGCCGATGCCGCCGCCGATCGCCGCTCCGGTGGATCAGCCCTATCCCGGCCCGGTGAAGCTCGAGGTCGATCTCACCGGCGTCAGGGATCGCGTGGCGCATGTGCGCGAGGAGATTCCCGTCCCGCCCAACGCAAAGGAGCTCGTGCTGCTGTATCCGCAATGGATCCCGGGCAACCACTCCCCGACCGGCCCGATCTCGCGCCTCGCCGGAATCGTCACCAGCGTCGACGGAAAGCGCGTGCAGTGGATCCGCGACCAGATCAACGTGTACGCCTTCCACGTTCCGCTGGGCGCGGCCGCCAGGAGCGTGGCGCTTCAGTTCGACTATCTCTCGCCCGTCAAGGCGGCGGAAGGCCGGATCGAACGGTCCGACGTCATCCTCGATCTTCAATGGAACGAAGTGGTCATGTATCCCGCGGGATTCTTTTCGCGCGACATTCCATTCGACGTCACGCTCAGCCTCCCGCAAGGCTGGAAATATGCGACCGCGTTGGAGACGGCGGCGAAGGAAGGCTCCACGCTGACGTTCAAACGGACGACTCTGAACACGCTGGTGGATTCGCCGCTTTATGCCGGCATCCATTTCAAGCAGGTCGACCTTTCGCCTTCGCCGACCGATACCGTTCGCCTGGACGTGTTCGCCGACGATGAAAAAGACCTGGAGATTTCCGCGGACGCCCTCGAAAAGCACAAGAACCTGGCCATCGAGGCCGACAAGCTGTTCCAGTCGCATCACTATGACCACTACGATTTCCTGCTGCTGCTCAGCAGCACGGTCGGCGGCATCGGGCTGGAGCACCACCAGTCGAGCGAAGACGGCTCGCGCCCGAACTACTTCACGGAGTGGGACCGCGGCACTCTGCGCAGCGACCTGCTGCCGCACGAATACACGCATTCATGGAACGGCAAGTTCCGCCGCCCGGCCGACCTCTGGACTCCCAATTTCAACGTGGCCATGCGCGACGACCTGCTTTGGGTCTACGAGGGGATGACCCAGTACTGGGGAAGCGTGCTCGCCGCGCGTTCCGGAATCCGGACGCCGGAGCAGGGGCGATATGCGTTTGCGCGGGTGGCTGCCGGATTCGCGATCAGCCCCGGCCGCGACTGGCGTCCGCTGGTCGACACCACCAACCAGCCCACGGTCTCACAACGCCGTCCGGTGAGCTGGGTCAGTTGGCAACGTCCCGAAGACTACTACACCGAAGGAGCGTTGATCTGGCTGGACGCCGATACGAAGATCCGCGAAATCACCAATGACCGGAAATCGCTCGACGACTTCGCGGCGGAGTTCTTCAGCCCCTACAACGGCAGTTTCGTCACGGACACGTACAATCTCAGTGACATCGCCGACGTCCTGAACAGGATCGCGCCGTATGACTGGATGAAATTCTTCCAGGAGCGCGTCTTTGCACTGCATCCCGGCGTGCCGGAGGATGGAATCACCCGAGGCGGCTACAAGATCGTTTACAGCGACAAGATGCCTTCGTGGATGACCCGATCGGAAACCCCCTTCACCGGAGCCGATTTCTCGACCTCACTCGGTTTTTCGGTCGGCGGTTCACGGGGAGGTATGGAACCACCGGCGGGGCGGGAATCCAATGACCTCGGCAACGTCTGGTGGAACAGTCCGGCGTTCCACGCGGGCATTACGCCCGATATGCAGATCGTCTCGGTCAACGGGAAAGCGTACACGGCAAAAGTTCTGCGCGATGCCATCGTGGAAGCCGAACGGACGAAGCAGCCGCTCGATCTGCAGTTCCGCCGCGGAGAAGAATACAAGTCCTTTTCAATCCCGTATTACGGCGGCCTGCGCGTCCCCTCCCTGGAGCGCGTCGACGGCACGCCCGACCGTCTCGACGAAATCCTCGCCCCCAGCAAACGCCCGCTGCCGGCGATGTAGCCGAAGGCGAAGCGCCTTGCGCCAATGGGAGGCGAAACGCGACTCGAGCGGGCGCGTCCGAAGGCGCGCCCGCCGCGTAGCCGCCTTGCGTCAGTGAGAGGAGTTGAAGATGACCGGCGTGCTCACGTACATGGTTGCGTTGCCCGACGGATTCACCGAGCTCACAGTCACATTGATCGTGTCGCCGGCATTGGCGGTGAACGCGCCGCTGCTCCGAGCCTGGCAACCATTGTCGGACCCCTGGAGGCCGTTCCACCAGATCAGTGAGTTGTAGTACGAGTGCGTATTGTTGGGATGCTGGACGTCGACGTTGATCTCCAGGTGATCGTACCAGGACGAATCGGGACTGGAAACCTGCAGATTCGCTTGAACGGTCCAGTTGTCCGTATTGATCATGGCATCCGAGCAGACGAGAAACGACTGTGTGGCCGTGGCGGGTGTGTTGAGCCACGCAAAGCCGAATTGCCATCCCTCAAACGTGCTGCACCAGAGATTGGTCTGCGACACATTGCCGGATGTCGACCACGATGAGGCGGGTTTGTAGTATTGGTACCACTCACCCCCGAGCGGGCCTCCAACGCCTCCGAACGTGGCGTAGCTGGAGCAATCCGACCGCGCGTTGAGAGCAACGAGAGAGAGAACGGCGACGACGATGAGAGTGACTTTCTTCACGTGATCCTCCTTTGGTTCACCCTTTTCAGACGCGGGATCACGTGGCGTATTGGTAAGACGATCTCAGGGCCGTCCAATGACGACGAAGGCCGCCCAGTAGAAGGGGTGCCGATAGCGGTTGTCTCTCATTACTGACAGTTGAGCCTGGCGGAGCGCTTCGGGAACGGGGACGCCGCGGACCAGATGCCGGTGAAATTCGATCATCAGTTGCGACGTCGCTCTCGACTCGGCGCTCCACTGACTGACGACGGTCGTGGGACAGCCGGCCAGGAGGAAAGCCCACGACAGTCCGATCACCCCTTCGCCCGAACGGATCAGTCCTCCGGCCGTGTTGCAGGCGGAGAGGACGACGAGATCGGCGTCCAGTCTCATGTCGGCGACTTCACGCGCCTCGAGAAGCCCGTCGTCCTGCGCTGTCGGTGCGAGCACGAGAGCGGAGAACATCGGCCAATGGCTGTCGGCGACGCCATGGGTGGCGAGATGAATGATGCGATGGTGCCCGGCCGACGCCTTCAGCATCGTTTCTGTCGCCGCACCGTGGAGATAGACGTCACTTTGCCCAGGTCCATATTCCGCGGCGATCGAGCGCACTTCGTTTGCCGCATCGGGGAGATTCCCGAGAACGGCGTCGCGGTTGAAGGAGCGAAGGCGCGCCGTCGCTTCCGATCCAATCGCCGCGTCGCCCATCGCCAGCAACGTGCGCCGCTCCACCCGTGGATGTGTGTGGACGGCGGTCAGCGCCGCGAATGACGGCGCGTACGCCACCGCTGTCTCCGCAATCATCGGCAGGCCCGACCGCGAACCAAGCGCCTGAAACGGCACCTGCCACAGAGGCCCGTCGGGCACGATGAACAGCAGTTTCCTGCCGCTGGTCCATGGCCGCAGGGGAGCTACGACGAGATCATAGAGCTGTGCCAACTGCCCTTCGGAAGCCAGCGAGCGTGCCGCAATGGCGCGGCGCAGCGCGGCGACTCGACGCGCGATCGCGGGCGCGGCGATATCGATACGTTTGGCGTGAACCGACACTGCGCCGTCGATCGCGCGTGTGACCACGAACGCCAGCACGGACCGCGGAAGCACGGCGTACTCGATCGCCGCGACATCGGCCGAGGGGACGATGGCATCGAGCTTTTGCGACAGCTCGCTCGATCGTAACCCTCGGCCGAGCGGGTGGCGGAGGCTCATTTCGGCATCGAATTCCTCGAGCTCCTTCCGCGCGGCGCCGCGTTCACGGTCGAGCGCCGCGCGTCCCGGGCCCGCCGGTTCGTTGAGCAGCGCGCGATTGAGGTGATCGATCCGGCCGTCGAGCTGCCGATGCCGCTCCTCCTCCGCGGGAGTGAGAGCGGAGCGAAGATCGGGCCGTCCCAGCGAGAGCGTGTCGAGGAGAGAGCGCGCCTTCACGGTCTCCGCGATGCGCAACGCGTCGCGGGCGCGGCCGGCGCGCACGTAGAGATCGAGGAGATCGCGATAGGGCTCCAGCCGCAGCTCGAAGAATCGGGCCCGCCCCATTTCGTTCGCGTCGATGAGGGAACGCCGCCGTTCGATCTCCTGAATCGACTCTTCGAGTTTCGCGATGGCTTGATCGCGTCGCCCGAGATGCTCCAGCGCGCGTCCCGCGATCAGCGGGGCTTGCCAGCAGGCATCGTCGTCGCCGGAGCAAACGGCCACTTGCCGCGCGAAGCGGATGGCTTCTTCGTAGCGATGTTTCGCCGCGGCCAGCTCGGCGTAGACCAGCCGGTTCGGCCGCGCTTCGGGGCGCAGTAGTCGCTGCGCGTCGTCCGTCCGTCCGCATTCGATGTACATGCGAGCGAGCCCTTCGACGATGACGTCGCGATTGCGAAAGTCGCTGGGCGCGCGGCCCAGCGCGCTTCGCATGAGGCGTAGCGCCTGATCGCGGTGTCCGAGGCGCATCTCCGTCTCGGCGAGCTCGGTCGAAATCCAGATCGACCAGTCGCGATTACCGATCGCATCAAGCTCGGCCATCCCGCGTCGTCGCAGGCCGGCCGCGCCCTCATCGTCGCCGATCGTCCAGTCGATGTCGGCCATGGTGAGGCGCGCGACGATCTCGCCTTCGCGCCACCCGAATTGCCGCGCCTGCGCTTGAACTGACTCCGTTGCCAGCAGGGCGCGTCGCAGGTCTCCCTTCCAGAGCTCCGCGTGGGCGACGTTGTGAAGCGCCTTGAGCGCGATGCGCCCGTCGTCAAGCGTGCCGGCCATCGCCGCGGCGCGTGACAGAATCTCGGATGCTTCTTCGAACGCGCCGGTGCCGAAGACCGCGTTTCCGTTTCTGAATAGTGCTGAGGCGATGACGTCGCAGTCATTCGTTCGTTCGGCGATCGCCAGCGCCACCTGCGCCGCGTGCAACTTCCGGACAGAGTCCGGGAGCTCGACGATCGCGCGCGCCTCGACATCCCGATACTCTCCCTTCTCGGAGGCGCCGATCACAAAGGCGAGGGAGTCACTCAGCGCGACCTTCTCCGGTGGAAGCGTCTCCTCGAGCTCGTCGAGCACGGCAAGAAGGAGGTTGTGAGCGGAGAACTCGGGATGCGCCGCGATGATCTCCTGGCGTGCGGCATCGTCCGCGGCCGCGATGATGTGCTGCGCGATGTAATGATCCTCGGTGGTGAGGAAGTCGATCCGAGGGCCGGAAGGAGTTGCCGCGACCTTCACGATCCAGGCATCCGGTATCGGTCTCCAATCGTGCCGCGCGTTGACTGCCACGCCTGAGCCGGCAAGGCGAATACGCGTGACGGCTGGATCGCCGTCCACGGCTTCCACGGTCCAGGAATCGATGGTGATGCATGGGTAGCGGTCGAGCGTGTCCCGCAATGGAAAGCTGAATGCCGACCTCTCCGTGACGCCGAGCGATCGCAACGCGGCGACGTCGTGGCTCTGCAGCGCGGCTGCAAATCGCGAGGCCATGTCGCGCGCGCTCTCACTCGCTCCATGCGCTGCCAGGGCGTACGCAAGAAGCAAGGGCGAAAACACGTAAGGGATCATAGGCGCCGGGTTGTCATCGATGCAGACGCGGACGAGCGTCTGTTATTGTCGTCGGGGCAGGGCGTCATGGCCAGAATGTCGTGATCAACGATCCATTGCTAGGGCCGCTGATCGCGGCCGAGAGCGACGCCGCGCGCGACGCGGTGGTCGAGAGAATCATCAAGAAGGCGGAGCCGATGATCCAGGCGATCATCGGGCGTTATCGCAGCATGCTGCCGTTGGAGGTCCTCGACGACATCCGGTCCACCGTGATTCTGCGCATTCTCCGGCGGCTGCGCGAAGTACCCGGCAGCGAGGGGGCCGCCGTCGCCAGCATCGGCGATTTCGTGGCCACCCTCACGTTTAATTGCGTCAACGACGTTCTGCGCGACCGTTATCCGGCGCGCACACGGCTGAAGAATCGGATCCGCTACATTCTGACGCGCGGCGGCCGCCTCCTATCGTGGCGCTCCGGGAACGACGTCGTCGCGGGCTTCGCCGAGTGGCGCGGTGAGCCGCCGCGTGAAATCGGCGGTCATTCGCTCCTCCCGCGCGGCGATCTCGAGAGCGCGTTGATCGCCCTCTTCGAGCAGGAAGGCGCTCCTTTGCGCCTGGAGAGCGTCGTGGAAACGCTTGCCAAATCGTGGGAAGTCGTCGAGTTGGAGTACGTCTCAATCGGCGAAATGAAGGACGCCGGCTCCACTGTGGACAATGATCTCGAAGCGCACGAACAACTGACGGCGATGTGGCAGGAGATCCGCGCGTTGCGGCTTCCGCAGCGACAGGCACTGCTCCTCAATCTGCGCGACGGCAAGTCCGCCAGCGCCATCGAGCTCTTTGTCCTCCTCTGCATCGCAACGATCGACGATATCGCCGCGGCGTTGGAGATGAGCGCCGAGGACCTCGCGGCGATCTGGAATGTGCTGCCGCTGGAGGACAATGCCATCGCAGCGCGCCTCGGCGTCACACGACAGCAGGTCATCAATCTGAGACGCGCCGCCCGCGAGCGGCTCGCGCGAAGACTGCACAATACGAAGGGATAGCCATACGGATGAGATTCGACCGTCTATAGACAACAATGGAAGAGCACCTGACAGCGGACGACCTGCGGAACCTGCGCGCCGGCGCGATGGGTGCGGCTGCGCTTCTCCGCGCCACGCGGCACATCGCCCGCTGCGCGGTGTGCGCGGCGTCGGCGCGAGAGGGGATCGACGCGCAACAAGCCGCGGCGTCGCTGCGTGCCGAGCTGTCCGAGGATCGCCATCTCGATGTCGAGGGGGTGCTCTTTCCGTATGCCGACGGCATGCTCGGCCCCACCGCTCGCGCGGCAGCCGAGGAACACTTGCGCCACTGTGCCCGCTGCAGCGAAGACCTGCACGATCTGCGCATGGAACGCAGCCTTCGGCGCAAGCCGCGGCGGCTTGCGGTCTGGAGCGGACTGGCCGCCGCCGCGGCGATCATCGTCGTCGTCCTGCTGATGCGGCCGGAGCCGCCGCCGTCCCATCCTGTTTCCTCGCCCTCTCGTTTCGCACCGGTCGTGCGTGCCGCTTTGCATGCGGGACGGCTCGATCCGCCGGCGGCGCTCGTCGCACTACGCCGCGAGGCGGATACGCTCCGCGGCCCGGAGCGCGCGCAGCATGCGCGTCTCGATCCCGCCGGCGTCGTGGTGACGACGACGCGTCCCCGCTTCGTTTGGACCGCACCACCGGGCCGCGCGGTCGTCAGCGTTTACGACGGCTCGAAGATCGTGGCGCGCAGCGGCGTCCTTCACGCCTCGGAATGGATTCCCGAAACCCCGTTGCCGCGTGGACGGCGCTACGCGTGGGAGGTCGAGGTGCAGTCTTCCGGGATGGATCGCGTCATTCCTTCGACGCCCGACCCTCCCGCGCTCTTCGCCATCGTCGACGAGAAAACATGGAACGAAATCGAAACAGCACACCGCGCCGGCGATCGGCTCGCTGCCGCCGTACTGGAGGCCCGCGCCGGCGCGAAGGCGGAGGCCTTGCCCGATTTCGACGCCTATCTCAATGCGAATCCCCAGGACTCGCAGGTACGCGCGTTGGCCGCGAGCGTCCGGGCCTGGTGAAGATCAACCTCAGGCAGATTGCCTGGCCGGCGGCGTGCCGAGGCCTTTGATGAGCAGCAGCAGGGCCAGCGTTACTTCGAACACCAGCATCGGTAACCACATGAGCCAGGTGACCGATGACGACCAACTCCCGGGTCCGCCGAGAAGCCCGCCTCGCTGCAGGGGAAGGATGACGACGAGCAGGGCCGACGCGATCACGCCGAGCCAGGCCAGTGCCACGGGGATCATCCGGCCGCGGAGGAGGAGCCAGGAAAAGAGCGTGCTGCCCACGGCGAAGAAGAATGCACCCTCGCCAGGCATGGCTTCGATGACGCGGCAGGTCAGGGCCAGCATGGCGATATCGGGATCTTCCTCGCGCGTGATCGCATAAAGCGTCACGCCCAGCACAAGCGCCGATAGGGAGGTGAACAGAGTGAGCACGTCGGTCGCGTGCCTGTGGCCCTTCAGAACCATACTGGCGATGCCGGCTGCGATGTAGAAGAGGAATGTGAAGCCGGCGAGTCTGGCGTTTGTCGTCCGGGTCATGTTTGCGTCCTTACGCTGCGAGGGAACGCATCTGACTGTCGGGCGCCGCCTCTGAGCGTCGCAGAGACCCTCCAGCCGGCTGCTTATACGTCTTTGTGAACAGGAGGCGGCAAATCCAGAAAATCGTCAGCACGACAACGATCAGCACCGGGATTTCGGGGAGATGCGTGCTGCGGATCGCAGGGGTAAACAACGTTGCGCGCAATCCGGAGCGTTTCATCACAGGATCGCTGGCCGTGCCGAGGAACAGGGAGCCTGAGGCGACGAACAGCGCAAGGCCCATGCGCCACACATGACGCACCAGCCGTCGTGCACCGGTAACACCGCCGCGGATGAACATACGAATATCGCCGGCGGCGGAAAGGGAGGCAATCGAGGCAAAGATGGAAAAGAAAATGACGGACGCTCTGGCGGTTTCTCTCCAGGCCAGGACCCAACTGCTCGTTCCCGCGACCAGAGCGATAAACAGCAGGCCGAGCTCGACGCGGCCGGTCAGTTTCCCCCTGCGCATGACGGTCAACGCTGCCGTTGCCACGAGATAGAACGTAAAGACGCCGGCGAAAACATTCGTCCGTTGCGACTTCACAAGCGCCATCGACGCCCCGCTGGCGGCCATGATGAGCATCGAGATGACAAAAACGTCCCCCGTCCGGCGATGCAGACGGCCACCCTTGCGAACAACCAATGCCGCCGAGCCGGCGAAGACAGCGATGATCCCGGCGCAGATATGGACGATCAGAATCGGTGAATAGGTCATCTCACGACTCCCGTTGAGGAGGCTTTTGAAGATGGGCGATGGGACGCGGTGTGTTGCCGCGTTGGAGCTCCCCCTGTCGTCGCCGACTTGATGCGGGGCAGCCACAGGCCGATGGTGGCGGCGAGAATTCCGACGCCCATGGCCAGCGTCAGCACGAAGAGACCGGCAGCCATGGCCATGCGGCCCGGCACGCCGGCGCGGTCCTGGACCATGAAATACAACTCCAGGACAGCAAGCGGCAGCAGGTATTGAGCGAATGACAGGAAGGTGATGAATGGACCGATGAAGGTCTTCGGGTCAAAACCGGCCGGGCCTTTATTGATGACAAACCATAAGAACAACCCCACCCGGAAGAACCAGACGCCGCCGACCACGAGAAACAGGCGCAGAGCCCAGCGGCGATGGGGGTTGAACCGGCGCGCAACGGCGGTGCGCCAGGCCATGGCCGCGAAAAGGATGATCAGGAAGGCGTTGATGACGACGGCCACGTGTTGCATGCGGTCGCCGACGAGCCTGCGTCCCGACAACATCAGATAGAGCGCGGTAACGCCCATGATGAAGGCGACCACGATGTAGATCCGCCCGTTCCAGCGATGAAAGAGGGGGAAGCGGCTTCGGATTTTCGGGATGAGCTGGAGCGCTCCCATGAAAGAGATCGCAGCCGCGAACAGAAGGTGCGTAAAGAGAACGGTGTTGCCGACCGTGTTGCCGGACTCGTATCCATGGGCGAGTCTCCTGGTCCAGGCCTGCAGATTCCCCTGCACCGCCGCACCGCCATAGACGAGGGCGATGTAACACGCGAACATCCACTGGCCCGTGACGGCGACGAGAAACCAGAACCGCGCTGCCGCATTCAAGGTAGCCGCCGCGGCGGAATGCCACTCAATCCGGTTCGTGAACGCGACGGTGGTCAACTCTGGTGGCCTCATTTCAGCGGCGCTCATCTCTGTTCCTCCTTCATTCCGCTCCGTGTGGCCGCGAGTCAGATCGGTTCGCGATTGCGGCGCAGCCGCACCGCGGCGGCGAGAAAAACCGCGGCGAATACCAGCCCGATCCAGAGGCCGGGCGCGCTGAGAAACTTCGCCGGATCGAGTTGTGACAGCCGACTGATGTCGCCGCCGCCTTTCGGATCGACGGCGAACGCCTCGACCATCGCGCCCGTCACCCGGTACCCGAGCATGTGCATGAACGGCGAGGAACGGAACATGATCCGTTCGACGGCGCCTACCGCCAGCGGCGGCAACACGACCCAGAGAATCGGGCTGCGCCGGGCCCACGCCGAAACCAGCAGCAGCCAGCCGTAGATCGGCGCGAACCACAGCACATGCACGGTCAGGCCGTAGAGCATGATCAGCAGTCCCGGGAAGAATCGAACTTCGCCCCACCATACGGCCGGGTTTTGACCGCTCCCGAGCAGGGCCATGGTGCCCAGCATCAGCAGAAAGATCTGGGAGGCGGCGCTCAGCAGGTAGGCGATCAGCGGCAGCACGACGAGAGGAATGCCCGCCTTGGAGAGCACGGTCGTGCGATCGGAGACCGGCAGCGACTTCCAGAACAGGATGCTGCGATCGCGGCGCTCGCCGTAGAGCGCATCGATGCAGTAGAAGAATCCGACGATGAAGGCGGCCAGCATGATCGGAGCCGGCGCCATGCTGAAATGCGAGGCGACCGATGCGTGCCCCTTGGCCGGGTCGAGCGTCGGGAATGCCCTCATCCGCCTCGGCAGACCAATCAAACTGAGAGAAGTCGCGAACAGGACGACCGCGGCCACGATGAGCGGCGCGATGTAGATCGAACGGTTCTCCCACAGTTCCCGGCGCACCGACCAGTACATCGGGCGGGTCTCCGGCATGGGGAGGGGCGCGGCCGGCGGCGGAACTGAGAAGTCAGATTGAGCGTTCACGAAGCCTCTCCTTGCGCCTGATTGGCGGGATTGCCCATCACCGCGACGAATAGATCGGCGATGCCCGGCGTGCGCACGTCGCCGAGTGTGGCGAGCTGCTGGCGGTCGGCGCGGTCGTACAGCAGGATGCTGCGTCCGAATACCTGCCGCTCGTGAATCGGCCGTAGCGCCCTGGCGGCGGCGACGTGCTCGGGAGTCACCATCACTTCCGCGAAACGACTCTCGAAGTCTTCCATGCTGCAGTCGAAGACGATGCGGCCGTGATCGATGAACATGACGTCGGTGAGGACGTCCTGAATCTCTTCGACCTGATGCGTGGTCACGACGATGGTGCGGCTGCGGTCGAAGTAGTCGTTGAGCAGCGAGTCGTAGAACTGCTTGCGGACCAGGATGTCCAGGCCAAGGGTCGGCTCGTCCAGCACCAGCAGCTTCGCGTCAAGGGCCATGACCAGGGCCAGGTGCAGTTGGGTCACCATGCCCTTCGACAGCTCCCTGACCCTGCTGGTGTGCTTGATCGAGGTCCTGGCCAGAAAACTCAGCGCCTTGGCGCGATCGAATCGCGGATGGACGCCGGCCGCGTAGTCGAGCAACTGCCAGACCCGGATCCACCGTGGAAGCACGGCGACGTCCGCGATGAAGGCGACGTCGCGCGTGAGCTGATCGCGCTCGGTCCAGGGGTCGAGTCCGAGCACCTTCAGCGCCCCCTGATAGGGCGTGAGGCCGAGGATCGCGTTGAGGGCGGTGCTCTTGCCTGCGCCGTTGGGGCCGATGAGGCCGAGGATGCGGCCCTCTTCGACATGCAGATCAATGCCGTCCAGCGCGATCGTTGCTCCGAAGGACTTGCGGAGGCCGCGTGCTTCTATGCATGCCATGGCTTCAGCGCTCCTCCTCGGCAGGATCCGGCGGCGATGGCTGGGACGGTGTGGCGGCCTCCAGGAGCTCTTCCGGCGTCAGGCCGAGCCGTTGAATCGTTGCCGAGATCCGCGGCCACTGTTCCGCGAGAAACCTCTGTCGTTCGGCCTGCAGCAGCAGGCCGCGCGCGCCGATATTGATGAACATCCCGCGCCCCCGCTTCGTCTCGACGAGCTGCTCGTCGACCAGTTCCTGGTAGGCCTTCAGAACCGTGATCGGGTTGAGCCGGTACTCGGCCGCGACCGTTCGCACGGACGGCAGCGGGTCGCCTTCGTTGAGCGCTCCGTCGAGAATCAAAGCGACCACACGGTCGCGAAGCTGGCGGTAGATCGGCTGACTGTCGTTCCATTCGCGGTCCATTTCTGAGTTTCCGAACAGCTAGGTGATATAGTTCACTACAACACCTACTCACATGCAAGCTTTTTCTTTGGATCGGTTGGCTGAGAGGCGGAACTGTCCACTTTCGGCTACAGAAATGAAGTGCTTACGCTCGGAGCGCTGGCGTCTCGCCGGCTGGCCCGGCGCGCGCCTGCCCTGAGCGGAGCCGAAGGGTCCCGCCGCCGCGGTTACAAGCGATGTTGGGAGTCTTGCGGGTTCGGGGGCGAGACGCCTTGCGAGATCTCCCGAGCTAACCAGCGAGACGCCAGCGCTCCGGCCGTAAAGCGCCTAATCCGCATTTCTCACACGTTGAGTGGAATTGCTGGCACCCTGTTGGTGGCGAAACTTGGGACGATGTGAGGTTGTGCGGACGGTTCGTTCTCGGCAGTACCCCCAATCGAGAGTCCTTCTCCCCCAGCGCTTTTCAGCTGGGGGAGAAGGTGCCGAAGGCGGATGAGGGGGCGGTTAACGAGGACGTCATTCGCGCGCCTTCGAGCGCTCTCGGACCAGCGTCGGTAAATCGCCCATATCTCGTAAGCGCCCCCTCATCCGGCTTCCCCTTCTCCCCCCGCAAGAAACCGCGGGGGGAGAAGGGCTCTCGACGAAGGGAGTTGCAATGCCCTCGATGGAACAATTCAAGTGAGCATGTGAGAAATGCAGGCTAACACCTCACGAAATCTTCGCCGCTCCCCACTCCACCCGCCCACCCGGGCTCGGCGTCCAGTCAGGTCGGGTTGGCGACGTGTCGACGGCGAGGGCCAGGAGGTGGCCGTCGAAATCCATGAGTAGTTTGTCGGCGATGAGGGACGTGATCACTTCGTCGAGGGTGGCGGGATCGACGGCGGTACGGTCGGCCAGCGTGCGGCGGTCGGTGGCTTCGTCACACGCTGCGTAGATGCGGGTGGCGAGGGGAGTCAGGACGTGATGGTCGGCCGTCCGGCAGGAGCGGCTGTCGGTGATCTCGATCGAATCGCCGTCGTGGCGCATTTCCAGGCGGGGGCACGTGGCAGCGCTCTCGTGCTGGTCGCGCCACAGGCCGAGCCAGGCCACCAGGAGCCGCTGGCCGAGGGGGGGAGGCGGGGGAGGGTTCCGTTCGGCGAAGTAATAGGCGAGATCGCGCATCTCGTCGGGCGGCAGCGGATAGATATGCGCGTACGCCGGCTCGGGCTGCAGATCGAGTGCGTACGCCGAGGCGTCGCGGTGATAGGGACTGAAACGGACGAACTGGATCGGGGTGGCGTAGACCGGCGGCGGGAGATGGGAAACCAGCGGGAGCCAGGAGAGCAATTCGAAATACCACTCGTCGCGCTGGCCGGGAACGTCGATCAGGAAGATCCAGGAGATCTCCATCGACAGCTCCGAGGCCCACTTGAGGAGTTGCACGTTCATCCAGGCCTTGTTGCCCTTCGCCAGGAGGCGGAGGATCTCGTCGTGAAAGCTCTCGATGCCCGGCTGGATCGATCGGACGCCGGCGTCAGAGAAGCTCTGCATGTGCCGGCGCCGCAGGTTGGCCTTCGTCTCGTAGAAGATGTCGTAGCCGTGACCTTCCAGGCTCGGCAGAACGCTCTCGTGATACTGCATGTCGATGATGTTGTCGACGACGGTGAAACGGCGCACGCCGTAGCGGGCGGCAAGGCGATGAAACTCCTCCACCGCACGCGCCGGGCTCTTGGCGCGGTAGGACATGTTGCCGCCGTTCAGCCCGCAGAAGGTGCAGTGCGACTTGGCGCCCCACCAGCAGCCGCGTGACGTCTCCACCACCACGGCCGGCACGATCGCGTCACGCAGGGGGGACCGCTCCAGGGCGGTGAAGTAGTCGTCGTAGTCCGGCGTCGGAATGGCGTCCATCGACCAGACCGACGCGCGCGGCGGCTCCGTGTCGCGGCGCTGGGCGGCGGCCTGATCGATGACACCCACCGGCGGCGTGATGCCGCGTCCGTGCTCGAGCAGTTCGCGGACGAACGGAACGATGATCTCGTCGGCCTCTCCGGAGACGACGTAGTCGACCCACGGGAAGGCGCGCGCCGCGGCGACACCCATCGCCGACTCGCAATTCGTCCCGCCGATCATGGTGATGATGCTGTCGTCGCGCGCGCGGATCGCACGGAGCAGAGCCAGCGATGCCGTGTGCTGCTGGAATGTCGATGTACAACCGACGATGCGGGGATGCAATGCGACGATCTCGTCGGCGAGGTCGTTCGTAAATCGTTCCGCCTCGCCACGCAGCGTACGAAGAAGAGCGGCTGGGTCGGTGTCGAGGGCAGCCGCGCGGCCCTGCGCCATCTCCGAAGCAATCTCGGCGAGATAGCCGTCGTCGACCGCGCTCATCTCGGGAAATGCCGCGGCGGCGAAGGTCCATTCGCCGATGAACAGCGTGGTGCGCGAGTTCAGCACGCCGTCATACGCGTGCATGCCGATCCTGGCGGCAAAGTCGAGGCTGGCATAGTGGGTTGCGACGGTGACGCCGGCGCCTCGAAGCTCAGCCGTGAGCAATCCGAGCGCGATCGAAGGGCGTTCGAGCGCGGCGTACGGCATGGAAACAAGGCAGACGTCCATCGCGAGGTTACTAATTTGTGGCTGGCTGCTGAAAGAGTCAATAACGGGGGTAGGGAAAACTCTTCCTGACATCACTCCTATAGGTGACGAAAGGAGGAGTAGTCAATGAGCGAATTCCGAATGCTTTACGGCGTAACCATTCACGATTGCATCAAACGGGGTAACCAACAGGAAATGCAGCAGCTTCTGAGTGAAGCTCAGGCTCAGCACGGCGAGCTCAGCCAGGGCATCAGCGACCTGCAGAAGGCGATGGGCGGTGGCAGTCACCCCCGCCCTCTCTACGGCGTGGTCATCCACGATTGCATCAAACGTGGAAACCAGGACGAGATGAAGAAGCTCCTCGACGAGGCCCGGCAGGCGCAGCAGCAGCAGGGAGACCTCGGCAAGGCGATCAAGGACCTGGAAAGCGCGCTCGGAAAGTAAGGAGGAGGCAATGGCAACCGGACCGATCATGCCGTACGGCGCCGCCATCAACGACGCCATCAAGCGCCAGGACAAGAGCACGATGAAACAGTTGCTCACGCACGCCAAGGATCTCCATCAGCAGCAGGGGGACCTCGGCAAAGCGATTCAGGAGCTGGAGGCGGCGCTGAAGAAGAAGGCGTAGGCCGGCACGGCCGGCGGCGTTGGTTGCCCAAGGCTCGGCCACCATCTTCGCCGCTATCGTTCTGCCGCGCAGACTGCCAGGCAAATCGTCATGGAAGAGAAAAAGCTGCCGCACCGCTATGCCACGGTCGACGACTTCGCCCGGAGCCACCCGATTCATGTGGTCTGGGAGATCACGCTGGCGTGCAATCTCAAGTGCATGCATTGCGGATCACGCGCCGGCAAGGCGCGTCCCTCGGAGCTGACGACCGAGGAGTGTATCGATGTGGTGCGGCAGCTTGCGCGGCTGCGCGTGCGCGAAGTGACGGTGATCGGCGGCGAGGCCTTTCTCCGGCGCGACTGGCTCACCATCATCCAGGCCATCAGCGATCACGGCATGCACCCCAGCATGCAGAGCGGCGGGCTGGCGCTGAACGAGGATCGCATTCGCGCGGCGAAGGCGGCGGGACTCCGCTCGTGCGGCGTTTCGCTCGACGGTTTGCCGGAACTGCACGACAAGCTGCGCGGCGTGAAGGGGTCGTTCGATCACGCCATGCGCGCGCTGCGCCTGCTGAAGAAGTACGACATCCCCAGCAGCGTGAACACGCAGATCGGGGCGACGACGTTGCCGCATCTGCGCGAGCTGTTGCATCAGATCGCCGACGCCGGCGCGCGCAACTGGCAGATCCAGCTCACCGTGGCCATGGGCAACGCCGCCGATCACGACGAGATCCTCATGCAGCCTTACCAGATCCTCGAGTTGATGCCGCATCTGGCCGAGCTGTTCGAGGAGGCCCTCTCCCTCGGCGTGCTGATGCAGCCGGGCAATAACATCGGCTACTTCGGCCCGTACGAACATCGCTGGCGTGTAACCGACATGGAGACCGGCCACTTTCAGGGTTGTTCGGCCGGCCACACGGGGCTCGGCATCGAAGCCGACGGCACGATCAAAGGCTGTCCGTCGCTGGCCACGGCCGACTATTCGGGCGGCAACGTGCGCGACATGACCATCGACGACATCTGGAACCATTCCGATCAGCTTCGTTTCACCCGCGACCGTACGATCGACGACCTGTGGGGCTTCTGCCGGACCTGTTACTACGCCGACGTTTGCCGCTCGGGATGCACCTGGACGAATCACACGCTCCTCGGCCGCGCGGGGAACAACCCGTACTGCCACCACCGGGCCCTCACGCTGGCGAAAGAAGGGAAGCGCGAGCGCATCGTGAAAGTGGAAGAGGCGCCGGGCAAACCGTTCGACGCCGGCCGCTTCGCGCTGCTGCTCGAGCCGATCGACGGCAGCGGCGAGGCAGTCGTTCAGGAGCCACCGCCCCCTCGGGCCAAGAGCGAGATCGTACGTTCGACGACCGACCGCGTCCCGCCGAGCATGACCCTCTGCCGCGGCTGCGAGCAGTACGTCTATCCCGGAACGGAGATCTGCCCATTCTGCGGCGGCGACATCGTCATGCTGGCCGACGACTACGCGCGACGCCAGCGTGAGATCGCCGAGGCCGCCGCGCGGCTGCGCGCGATGCTTTCGGCGAGGAGCAGCGCCGCGCTATCATCTCCTGCGGATCGCCTCTGAAACTCACCGCCGATATCTGATTTCGTCTCTCACCTCTCCCACCGCGCATGGCGGGACCGTTCGATGTGTGTCCCGCGAACGATGGAGACGAAATGACTACCAACGATTGGGTCCACGACTTTTTTCACGGCCTTGCCATTGACTTCTGGTTGGCCGCGGCACCACCTCCCGATGCCGATCTGCCGTTTCTGGAGAAGGTATTCGGCGCAGCGGACGGCAAGGCGATTCTCGACGTCGCCTGCGGCGCCGGACGGCACAGCATCCCCCTGGCCCGGCGCGGCTACGCCGTAACCGGCGTCGATCAGTCAGCGACGTGCCTGACGGAGGTGAAACGCCGTGCGGATGTGGCGATCGAATGGCATCATGGCGATATGCGCGATCTTCCCTGGCGCGACCGTTTCGACGGCGCGCTCTGTTTCGGCAACAGCTTCGGCTATTGCGATCGCGACGGAACACGCGCGTTTCTCCGGACGCTTGCGGCATCTCTGAAGCCAGGCGCCGCGTTCATCCTCGAGAGCGGCGCGATCGCGGAGTCGCTCCTTCCAACGCTGCAGACGCGCCGCTGGATGGAAGCCGGCGACATCCTCTTCTTCTCGAGCGCCACGTACGACACCTCGGCCAGCCGGCTCGACGTCGAATATTCATTCGTGCGCGGGTCTGTACGGGAAACGCGCACGGCGCATACCTGGATCTTCACCATCGGCGAGCTTCGCGAACTCTTCGCCGGCGCCGGTCTCATCGTCGAGCAACTCAGCTCGACACCGGCCGGCGATCCATTCCGCCTCGGCGATCCGCGGCTGTTGCTGGTGGCGAGGAAAGGAGACTAGATGGAATGGCTGAACAGGTCACGCGGTAAGTCCACGGATCACGCGGTGAACCCGTCCGCGTGCACGCGGAATCCATACGATCGCAGACGGGAGTGGCGAATTTTAGTTCCAACGCCGGCAAATGAAAGGAACGGGAACGATCAAAATTGGTAAGTCGGCGGACCCCGTGATGCCGATCGTGGACTCCACGAGGCGGTAAGCTGCTTCACCAGAAGCAGTTGACTCGTTCCCAGAGTCAGTAACTCGTTCCCCGAGGCTGTTAACGGACTCCGAGAGGCTGTTAACGACCTCCGAGAGGCTGTTAACGACCTCCGAGAGGCTGTTAACGACCTCCGGGAGGCTGTTAACGACCTCCGAGAGGCTGTTAACGACCTCCGAGAGGCTGTTAACGACTTCCGGGAGGCTGTTAACGACTTCCGGGAGGCTGTTAACGACTTCCGGGAGGCTGTTAACGACTTCCGGGAGGCTGTTAACGACCTCCGGGAGGCTGTTAACGACATCCGAGAGGCTGTTAACGACATCCGACTGGCATCCCGCCTGTCATGTCATCCCACTAAAAACTCCTAACCCTGATGAGACAAAAAACAGCACTGGTCAGGAAGTTCCGTGCTGAGCTGAAGATGTAATCCGTCGGCGGTTTTGGTCCCCGTCAAACACGCCTCCGGCGTCCTGCGGGCGAATGATCCTGCTCACGGGTTCAGCGTCGGCGGAATGGACCTTAACCCATCCTCTCACTGCTTGTGATGCCAGCGACACCTCCCAACTCGCTCCGTCACGAGGTCTCCTGCTCGATTGTGGCAAGCGCCTTGGCCACTTGCTTGTCCCTCTTCTCGATCTTCCTGCATCGCCCGATGACGTCCTCGATCAGCGCCCATGTCACATTCGACGGCTGGTAGCGATCGGGATTTGACTCGGCCACGTGGCGGCCGAGAGCGCCGAGGGCGGTGTGGTACGGGAGAGGATCGGCGGGAGCGTTGCGGGACAGCGCGTCGATGTAGCGGGCCACCAGGAGACCGACGGCGGAGGATTCGACGTAGCCTTCGACGCCCGTGATCTGGCCGGCGAAGAAGATGCGATCGTCGGTCTTCGCCTGAAACGTGGGGCGAAGATGCCGCGGGCCGTTGATGAAGGTGTTGCGGTGCATGGAGCCGAAGCGCGCGAAGACCGCGTTCTCCAGTCCGGGGATCATCTGGATGACGCGCTTCTGCTCCGGCACGCGCATCTTCGTCTGGAACCCGACGATGTTGAAGTAGTCGTCGGACAGATCTTCCTTGCGGAGCTGAACGACCGCGTGCGGCCGCTCGCCGGTAACCGGATGCTCGAGTCCGACCGGCTTCATCGGACCGAATCGAAGCGTTTCGATCCCGCGTGAGGCGATCTCCTCGACCGGCAGGCATCCCTCGAAGTGCGCCGCCTTTTCGAAGTCATGCGGCGCGAAGATCTCGGCCGACAGCAGCGCGCCGACGAATGCCTCGTACTGAACCTGCGTCATGGGCGCGTTCAGGTAATCGGTCGACGAGCCTTTGCCGTAACGCGATTTCCAGTACAGCTTCGACATGTCGAGCGAGTCGGCGGCGAGGATCGGCGCGATGGCGTCGTAGAAGTACAAACCGTCGCGTCCCAGGAAGTTGTTGATCGCGTCGAAGAGCGGCTGGGATGTCAGCGGGCCGGTGGCGACGACGAGGAAGTCGTAATCGCCACGATCGAGTGACGTGACCTCGTCGCGCCGCAGCGTGATGTTCGGCTCTGCACCGATAGCGCTCGTGACCGCGGCGGAGAAGCGCTCACGATCGACGGCGAAGGCGTCGCCGGCAGGAACACGCGCGTCCGTGCCGCAGCGGATGACGAGCGAGTCGAGCATCGCCATCTCCGCCTTCAGCAGGCCAACAGCGTTGGTGATGTTCGAGGAGCGGAAGGAGTTCGAGCAGACCAGTTCCGCGAGGTTGGAGGTCTGATGCGCCGCCGTCGACTTCGAGGGCCGCATCTCGTACAGGTCGACCTGATGCCCTCGGCGCGCCAGCCCGAACGCGCATTCCGAGCCGGCCAATCCGGCGCCGATGATCTTGACCCGGGCCACTAGATCCTTCGCGTCGTCAGTTTGACGGTTCGTTGGACGAAAACACCGAGGCTCCGTCCGCGCGGATCTCGCCGAACTTCTGCTCGAAGATGGAGATGTTCTGCGCCAGCGCCTCGAGCAGTTGCTTGGCATGAAGCGGCGTCATGATCACCCGACTGTAGATCTTCACATCGGCCCGCCCCGGAACGATGCGCCCGAGGTCGATCACAAACTCGCTCGGCGAATGAATGATGTTGGCGAAGTTGATGTACTCCCCTTGCGCGACGGCGTCGTCAAGGGTGATGCGGATGGTTGGCTGCTGCGCTTGCTCGTCCATACGGGCGACGATACCGCACGGCTGGGGTCGAAATTCCCTTTACTACTCGGTGATCCACTCCAGTGCGATGTGGCTGTGCCGCGGGAAGTCGCGGACGATGTACGTCGTCGACAGGCGCCGGGGACCGCCGTCGTCCTTGCCGATGAAGAGGGCAGAGCCGGCAACGGCGTCGGCGGAGACGGAGATATGAACCGGGCCGTCGCAGTCGTCGACCAACTCGATGCGTGCCAGCCAGAAGTCGGCCACGTCGCCGACGATGGCACCGCCAGTCACCGTGACGCACTTCCATTTGGTAACGCCGTGCCGTTTGGAGAGCGTCAGTTCGAAGGTGTCCGACGTTTCTTCGCGGATGGCGATCCGGTCTCCCAGCGACAGCGGCTCGTCCACGCTCCGCTTCAAACGCTCCCATGTGATCTCTTCAGACATAGCTCCGCTCCTCAGCGAGATATTGTGGATTCTCGTGCTTGCGCCGGCCCTTCCCGACCCAGATGAAGGACTGCTCATCGAAATCCCAATCGATGAATTTCTTCGGCAAATGGCCGACGCCCACGCGGCCGGCCAGCTCTTCGATGGTGAGATGAAACGCGAGCTGGTCGCTGAAGAACTTGCGGTTGCCGATCGCGTCGATGCGCGCCACCGCGCGCGTGAAGAACTCGATGGCCGCATCGGTCGGCCGGACGCCGATCACTCCGCCGGCGACGCGCATGAACTCCGGTGCCTCCGGCCGCTTGTGGATCACCAGATCGTGCCGGTCGATGAGCTCGCAGAGCGGACCGAGGTCGCGGCGAACGATCGTATCGGCATCGACAAAGAGGACGCGGCGGCAGCCGGCGTGTAGCAGATCGAGGATCGCGCGGCCGCGCCGATTGACGCAATAGCCGGCCTTCTCCGTGTATGGCGTGACCCCGTCGAGTCCGATTTCCACGTGCGCGGTATCGAGCACCGCGCTTTCGTATTGCAGCTCGGTGTGGCGATGAACCGCCCGCAACCGCGCGGCGTCCGCCGGTACCACGTTGACCAGGCAGGCGTGCAGGTGCGCCGAGGGCGTGTTTCTGGCCAGCGAGGCGGCGAGCACCTCGAGACGCGGCAGAAAGTCACGATCGGCGATCGCGAGGACCGTCAGCTCAGCAGGCATGGTGTGGCTGATGGATAGACGGCCACGGAGGCCCTGCTGTGAACGTCGCGGAGATCACAGCGTCCGGCGTCGGCCCGTCTAATGAGCGGGCTCCCATGGCCGTTGACTACTCCGAGCAGTATGTCGCCGAGCAGTACAGCTCGATGAGGACGCTTGCGGTCCGAACGGCGATCCGGCTGTTTCCGGTCATCGAGAGCGTGCGCGCGCTGCAGCGGCGCGCCGGCCGGACGTCGATCGATCCCGCGGCCGTGCCGCGTTGCCGGATCGGCGCATCACTCGAGCGCGCCGCGCCGCACTTTCAGGAGCAGCGATGGGCATTTATCGAGAACATCTTCGATCCCGATTTCCATCGGTTCCTCGTCGAGCACTGGCCGAAGCGGCGATACTTCACCGCGCCCTTCGACGTGCACAAGTCCTACGACAAAGGCTTCCGGTGGATCGATCGAAGAACGGCGGCGGACGAGCGGTGGGGCAACGTGCTGGCCGCCGATGCGCGGAAGGCGGAGGACGATGGCTATCCCGCCTACATGGACGAACATCCCCACATCCGCTTGCTCATCGATTCGCTGCGCTCTCCGGAGACGCTGGCGCGGATGCAGGCATTCTCCGGCCGCCCCGAGCCGCTGCTGCTGAATCGTTTTCAACTGACGGCCACGTATCCCGGGACGCTCGTTGCGCCGCATCGCGATTCGCCGCAGCAGGGACGGAACTGGCTGCAGTTTCTCTTCTACGTGAATGCCACCGGGGGCGCCCGCTCGGGCGGGACGGCGATCATCCGCGACAACACGTTCCGCGACGTCGTCTTCGAGCCGATGTGTATGACGAATACGTGCATGGTGTTCGATCCGTACGCGCCGTTCTTTCACGGCGTGCGGCCGATCGCCTTCCCCAAGTTCCGCTGGATGATCGGTGCCGAATACCTCTCGCCGTCCGATGCGCCGCGGCCGCCGGCGGCCGATGGGCTGGACCTCTGAATGGCTGGCGCCGGCTCTCGCTGGTCGATCGGCATCTATCACGGTCCGACGCCGCTGAAGCTCGGGCCCGACCCGCGCGTCCGCAATCCCGTCCTCACCGCGCACGACGTCGACGATGTCGACGCCGCCTTCGTCGCCGACCCGTTCATGCTGCGTGACGGCCCGCGTTGGTCGATGTTTTTCGAGGTGCTGAACCGGCCTCTGTTGCGCGGACAGATCGGCCTCGCCATGAGCGACGACGGTCTGACGTGGCGCTACGACGGCATCGTGCTGGCCGAGGAGTTTCACCTTTCGTATCCATTCGTCTTCGCGCACGAAGACGAACACTTCATGCTGCCGGAGACGTTTGAGTCAGCGTCCGTCCGCTTGTACCGGGCTGCCCGCTTCCCGCGCCAGTGGACGCTCGAGCGCGTGTTGATGAACGAGGTGGTGGTCGATCCGTCGCTTCTCCGGCATGACGGCCGGTGGTGGTTGTTCGGCTGCACCAGTCCGAAAGGGCACGACGTGCTGCGCCTCTGGTCTGCCGAGGCGCTGTCAGGCCATTGGTGCGAGCACCCGTGCAGTCCGATCGTGAACGGCGACCGCACGGCCGGACGTCCCGCAGGACGCCCGGTGATCGACGGCGGCCGCATCTACCGCTTCGCGCAAGACTGTCTGCGCGAGTACGGCGCGTCCGTGCGCGCATTCGAGATCACCCGCCTCACCCCGTCCGACTACGAGGAGCACGCGATCTTCGCTCCCCCCCTCGCTACAGTCCCCGGTACCTGGAACGCACGGCGGATGCACCACATCGATGCACATCGTGACGAGGATGGCTGGATCGCCTGCGTCGACGGCGATGCGATGTGAACGAGGGGAGCGCGCGATCAACGAGGGCCGGACTTTTCGTCGTCGATCCTCGTACGAACCGTGCCACAGAGGCGCTCCAATCCTGGGCGGCCGCTGACGAAAAAACGGCTGACCGCCGGAAAAACGCTCACTCTTTTCCGTCCTATCCGTTCAAGCCCTCAAGGGCGGCGAAGTGCACGCATTGGAGAGCTCGACCTGACGCACTTCATGAGACCAATCGAGCATTCAGTGGAGGTGTGTCATGTCTCAGTGGAGTGGTACCTTTAACGTGACGAACAGCACCAGTCAGTCGATCTACAATGTCCAGGTTTCGCACAAGGCGTCAGGGTGTCCAACCCAGACGCCGGTAAACGCATCGGTTCTTGCCGTGGGGGCAAATGCCGGCGGCGGAACGTGGGAAACCGAGACGACATCGAACGACGATTGGTATTGGAACTACAACCTTGGCAGCGACACCGGTACGCTGATCCAAGGATCGAAGCAGTGCAATCTCGAAAAGGATGACACGTCCTGCAACATCTCGCTCAATTCGACCGGCGTTGTCATCACTCCGAGTAGTTCCAGCGCGTGCACCGGATCAAACGATTGATTGCCATGCGACGAGATCGTCGATGGTTGACGATCTCGTCGTTCGGATGACGCCCATTTCGACCTCTATGCCGTGTCGCGCCGTGGCGGATGACGACAGTCAGTAGTACCGCCGGTGGTAGGTCAGCGCGAACACAATCGGCAGCGCGACGAAGATGCTCAGTGCGAGTGCCGGAGCGAGGAACGCGCATGCGATCCCCAGCAGCGCGACAATCAACTGAACACCGAAGCGCCGCACAATGTAGCGTCGTTGGCCGGCTGTGGGTTGTTCTGTGATGTGAGAATGGTCCGCGACGAACCACACACATGCCAGCGTCGACGTACAAGCGAAGAGATTGGCGCCATAGATTGCGAGCGCCACCGGCGCGAGAGAGTAACGACCTAGCACCGCCGTCGAGAAGGGCAACACGGCAATCGTGAATAGAAACAGCATGTTCGCCCAGATCAGAGCGATCTTTACGCCGCGCAGTGAGGCGAAAATCAGGTGGTGGACGAGCCAGTAGTACGCAACGATTGCGAAGCTCAGCGCGAAGGTCCCGAGCCTCGGTGCAATCAAGACGAGCCCGTGCACGAGTTGGGACACGCCCCCTTCAGGAGGTCGTACGTCGAGGACGAGGAGCGTCAGCGAAACCGCGAAGACGCCATCGCTAATCCCTTCTGTCCGGTCGGTTCGATATCTCCGACCGGTTCTTAGTCTTTCCTCGTTCGACGAACCATCGCCTGTCATGAAATTCTCCCGACAATTGCCTTTTGAGCGGGATCGCCGATGGTGTAGCGGGTTCTCATGTGTCGCGTCGTGATACGCGACTCAGTCGCGAAGTTGCCGAATTCGAGGTCGTAGCGGCCCCCCACCGCGAGCATCGGCGGCGCGCCGCCGTTGTCGGAAATGGGTTCGAGTTTGGTCGGGCAGGGGGATTTGAACGCGCGACCACCTGAACCCCATTTCCGCGTCTGTCTCGGGACATACGCGGATACCTCCTTACCTCAGAATCTTAGCGCGATCTGGACTCGTCCAGGCATGTCCGGTAGGAGGCAGATTAGACGCGCGCTAGACGCTTCCATTCGGGGAATCACGATTCGTTTGACGAAGAACGGCGCGCCATCAACAAGCCGAATGCGCTGCGTCGAGCATAGCGATTCTGTCCGCTGCCAGTTTCAAACTAGATGGCTGGCTGCTCCGCCGTTGCTTCGCAAGCCTTCCGCCAGCGGTGTCCTTCGTTCGCCCGGAACGCACCCGATGGCCGCCGAGGAGTCACCGCCCGCAAAGCGGGAAGTTTCCAGCAGTGATCTCTGCTGTGGTAATACGGCTATACATCCCCCAATGCGGTGTTATTCTAACGGCTACTCACCAGACTCCGCTGTCTACACGCATGACCTCGCATGACCAGCGACTCCGTAGCCCTGCCCGCGCATTGCTAGTGATCGACCAGCCCGTGCTCACCGAAATCGTGAAGCTTGCGCTCAATCACGGCCGCTACAGCACGCGTATGGCGCTGACCCTCGAGGAAGCGACGGTAGCACTCACCGAATGGCGGCCTCATCTCGCGATCCTGGACATGGACATCGCCGGGAGCGCAGTCCTGGACCAGCTCCTCCCCGCTCAAGAGGCCCGTCATCTCCCGGTCATCGCACTCACGCGGCGGGGAGACCTGAAGGCCAAGCTGGCGGCGTTCGAGCGAGGGGTCGACGACATCCTGACCGTACCCTTCTCCCCCGAGGAGTTCGTGGCACGGACTCTGGCGGTCATGCGTCGGAGCTACAGCGAGGCCGTTGAGTTCACGCCGGTGCTGCGGCTCGGCGATCTGGAGATCGACATCCTGAACCGCCAGGTCCGCATCGGCCGAACAGAGCTGCACCTCACCCCGCTCGAGCAGAGCCTGCTCTATCTGCTGGCCGCCAACGCCGGCCGTTTGCTGACTCGCGACGCAATCCTTGACTACCTTTGGGGAGCGGACTACGTGGCGGAGAGCAACGTGGTCGATCGCCACATCCGTAACCTGCGTACCAAGCTGCAGAACCATTCTCGGCGGCCGAGGTACATCGCCACGGTGCCGGGCCGCGGCTATCGGTTCGTACCGACGACCATGGAACAGGCGCCCTCGCCCCCCTCGCGCTGATTTCGGCTGATGGGGGCGCGTCTCATCCGGCGGATCGTGTCTCTAACTCATCTCTCCACATTCCGCACGTTGGACCTTCCCGTATGACGAAAGTTCATGACGCCACGGCGGCGGGCTCAGATACTGGCAAGACAAAGCGAGTCACGATCAGGGAGCAATGAGCGAACCAAGACAGTTAACCGATTTCCCAAATGTCTCGGGCGAAGACACGATCAGCTTGACGATTGACGACTCTGGGAATGCTGACACAGTCCTTTTCCTCTTGGAGACTACTTCCGACATCACCTGGTGGAAGGGACTCGAACTGCGCAGCGCGTCCGGAGCCGATCTCAACCAAAGAGAAACGCATGATGCTGATCACGGTCCACATGGATTTGTGATGATCGCTGACAACCTCGTTGGGGCGCGTCTCACACTCGCCAAGGCGAAGATATTCGGAATTCACACCGGTATGTACGAGCTTCAGAACCTATCTGCTTTGGGAGGAAAGAGCCTCCACTTCCTGTGGCAGCGCGATCGGGATGGGGGCGGTGCCGTAGTGGGGTTTCTCAAAGACCTTGGGGGTGCGATAACAACTGCTGCGAATGCTGTGGCCAACGCCGTCGAGGTTGCGGTAGAAACGGCGGCAGAAGTAGCAAGCACGATCATCGAGGCGATCGGGAATGGCCTGGCAGACGCGTCCTACGCGCTTGGCGACTCGCTCGGAGGGGTTCCGCTCGTCGCCGGATTCTTCCGTGGCGTGTTCCACTGGTTGGGCTCTGTCGCTTCGGCTGTCTTTCATTTCGCCGCTGCGGCCGTCAAGGCCAGTCTCGACGGAACTGCCAATGTCATCGCCGGTCTGGTTCGCGTCGTCGGAGGCGCCGTCGGCGGGCTGTTAGCATGGGACGGACGGCTCCTCGTCAAAGGTTTCGGCGATATCGCGGCTGGTTTGGTGGGTTCCGTGGTGGCCATTCTTGCGACTTCGGTTGCCTCCGTTCAGGCAGGACTGTTCATGCAGCTGGGCGAACGCAGGCTGACCTTGAGCGAGCAGAACATGCTCATGCTTGTCTATCGGAATTCGATCAAGCTTGACTTGGTGCGAGTCGTGGATGGGTTCGCCGGTGTCTTTAGCACGAATCCCCGGCCATTTACGATGGGAAACACCATCTACATGAAGGATGAAGACCCTAGCGCTTACTCGACCACGCTCGTTCATGAGTGCTGCCATGTGTGGCAGAATCAGCACATTGGCACCCGATATATCGGCGATGCTCTTTGGGGGCAGGCAACCCTCCCCGGTCAAGGTTACTCTTGGTCTGATGAAATAGCGCGCGGCCATTTCCGTTGGCAGGACTTCAACAAGGAAGCCCAAGCACGTTTCTTGGAGGATGTCTTCCGAAACGGAACTCGAATTCCGACCGGTAGCATTCCTGGGGAGTTCTATGACGACGACCCCATTGGGCGCAATGTGATGTTCATGGGGGCGGACGATACTGGCCTGGCTCGCGATAGTGTGGCATATGTCCGAAGCGCTGAGGTGAGCGGCGTGTCCACAACCTAGGGGGCAGCGGATCCACGTTACGAGTGCCCGCACTCTCGACAAAAACCTTAGCCAATGCACGCTTCCAACTTCAGGGGGACATAAAGAAATGGGGGGCCCAGTCGTGGTCGCTCCCTCCGAGCTCGTGTGGTCCACATCGGATAGCTCCGTTGCGACGGTCGACACGTCAGGCCGCGTGGTATCCTCTTCAGACATTCACACACTGCGGATTCCGTCGGTTACGCATTGAGCCACCTTCTTGCGCGGCCGCGAGAAACGAGGAACCCTCATGCGCTCGGTGCTGTCCGGAGTCCTCAACATGGCGATCTCCGCGGAGGGCGTGGTCACGCGAAGCGTTCGCCTCCTACTCGACTTCAGCGCGGACCGAGGTACGGTCACGTTGTCGTCAGGGTGGCCGACACTGCTGTTCGGCGAGTCGGCGCCACTCTCCCCTGGAATGCACTCGCTTCGTGTAACCCTCTCTACCCCTCTTCTAACCGGAATTGTCCAACCCAGCGGCTTCGTCGCTCTGCCGCTCGCTCTTCACCTCGACTACGAGCCCAACGCCGGGGCCGGGCAACGCGATCAGGATGTCGGTCTGGCCCTGATTTCGACCAACACCCGGATCTGGGACCAGGCCCCCCTGATCGCCCTCTCGGGGCACGGGACCTACGAAACCTACGACTTCGGCCCGTTTGGGCGCATGGTGCACTCCATTGATGTGTCGCTGAACGGCACCGTCAATCCTCCCCCTGCCCTCTACCTCAAGGGTGAGACGGTATGGTTCGATGGGGCCTTGCCCGACGGTGCCAATCCGCACTCGGATCACGATTGCCCCTTTCTATTCGAGCCCGCGGCCTGCACCGGATTGTCGGCCGTGCCAATCCCTCCTGGCTATCCTCTTCCGCCGCCGCATAACAAAAATTGTCTATGCGTTCATACGTCCTGCGCCGCGCCGGGAATGAGCCAGCATTACTTCGAAGACGCTGTACAGACCCTCACCGTCGCTGCGGGCGAGCGACTCTTCGCCTACATCTATGTGGACACGGTGAGCGCGGCGAGTTTTAATGAAATCATGCTTCAGTGGAACGACGGCTCCTGGGAGCATCGTGCCTTTTGGGGTTCCGATCTCATTCCATTTGGCGTCTCGGGTACCAACAGTCGGAGGCGAGTCGCCGATCTCCCCCCGGCCGGCGTGTGGACCCGCCTGGAAGTTCCGGCGGCCGCCGTCGGCCTGGAGGGGAGAACCATCAGCGGAATGGCGTTCACGGTGAGCACTGGGCACGCCATGGGTTTAGTAAGTTGTGTTTGGGCGCGTGCCGGAAAGCTCTTGATCGGTACATAACAGTAGGGATCGATCATGGCGTTCACCAAGGTTCCGGGCTTTCCCAGTCAGAACGGTTTCCACTTTCCAGCTATTACCCCTCCGGCACGCGGGCGGACCGCGCGTTCTGGGAATCCCGTTCTTCAGAAAGTCGTGGAGCGCTGAGCCGCTTCATGGGGCAGGAAAGGTTGGTCGGGCAGGGGGGATTTGAACCCCCGACCACCTGAACCCCATTCAGGTACGCTACCAGGCTGCGCTACTGCCCGACTCGGGTCCATCCTAACACGGGGGCCGAGGGGGTATTCCGAGGTTAGAGCCCCGCCGCCCAGAGGATCAGGTACTTCGTGATCTCGATGTTCTTCGTGGTCGGGGTGATCACGATCTCTTCGATCTCGCGGGCTTTGGACTGCATCTCGTCGCGGATGACTTCCAGCTCCCGTTCCCAGGCGCGCTGGATCTGGCGGATCTTGGTCAGGTAGTCGTCCTCGCGCAGGGAGTGGGGGGCCTCGGTGAGGGCGGCGGGCTTGCCGCTGGTGATGTTGTAGATGGTCTGGCCCCAGGCCACGTTCACGTCCGGGCCGCGCTCATCGGAGGGGCCTTCGTCGCTGGCGTCGCGCTCGCGCTGGTCGCGCTGGGAGAGCTCTTTCACCTGGTCGATACGGCGGCGGAAGGTGCCCTCCAGGCGCTCCTGCTCAGAGCCGATGCGGTGTTTCGCTTCCTCGCTGCAGCGGGTGAGGAAGTCGCGGCGCGATTCGCCGAGCTGCGAGTACATGGCGAATTCGGGGTTGTGGAAGACGATCAGTTTCGCCGTCCCGGCCACGTATTGCCGGAAGGCATCCTCGGACTGCAGGGCTCCCTGCATCAGCATTTCCGGCTTCAGGGCATCGTCGACCTCGTGGTTCGGATCGGGGACGGCGCGGATGTCGAGCTTCTCCGGATCGATGGCCCTGGCATCGCTCCACTGAACCGAGCCGTCGCCGGCGCGCATGGGGGCGACGAAGCTTTTGACGGTGTCGACGTGGACGCCGCTCCGCGGCTCGTTCTGCGTGATGATGGCCTCGGCGAGCAGGTGCGGCCGGTATGCGCCGCGTCCGCCGAAGACGTAGAGCTGCTCGAGCGAGGGCGAGCTGCGCATCGTGAAGCGGGTGCGGCGCGCGGTCGGGGCGTCGTCGCTCCGCTCGACGGTCAATCCATGTGCGACCGGATGAGCATCGATGACCTGACCCGGGACATTGGCCAGAGCGGCGCGGACGGCCTCGCGGCGCTCGGGCGGGAAGAGGAAGACGATGCATCCGCCGCCGCCGGCGCCGCAGACCTTTCCGGCCCAGGCGCCGGCCCCCGTCGCCGCCTCGATCGCTGCCTCGATCTCGGGCGTGGAGATGCCGTCGATGAGGGCTTTGCGGTTCTGCCACTCATGATTCAGGGCCACGCCGGCCGCTTCGAGGTCGCCGCTCTCCAACGCCTTCTCCATCTCGATGGCGCTCTCGGCAATTTTGGCGAGCCCGCTGTGGACCTTCTTCTTGCCGTCGATCTGGCGTTTGTAGATGTCCCAGTTGTTCGTGCCGGAAAAATGGGCCACGCCGGTGTAGTGCAGCAGCATGTGCTCGGCAAGGCGGTCGACCGGAAGCGCAATCTGATGGCGGACCACCAGCCCCGGATTGAGGTGGATGGCCATGAGGCCGCCGTAGACGGGTGGGTAGTAATCCTGGATCCCGGCGGGAACGCGGATGAGGCGCGTCTCCAGGTCGCGGACGAGCGCGATGAGGTCGTCGCCCTCCACCGGCGCGCCGGCGACCTCGGAGAGCGCGCGGACGAGCGTGATCGTCAGCGCGGAGGAGCCGCCGAGGCCCGAGCCGCGGGGGGCGTCGGTACGGGTGGTGATGCGGATGCCGGTGAGACGGAAATGCTCGAGGGCGCGATGGATCAACGCCGCTTTCGGATCGGCGGCCAGCTCGTGCAGCGAGGCGTAGGTTTGCTCGTATTGCTGATCGGTGAGATGGATCTCGATGGCGTCCGTGCCCGTCTCGGCGACTTCCGACTCCGCGTGATAGGAGATGGCGACGTTGATGGTGCGCGAGCCGGGATGGAAGAGGTAGAGAGGCCAGAGATCGAGAGTACCGCCAGCGAGATCGGCGCGCACCGGCGCGCGGACAATGACCTTTTTCATGATGGGCTGGGCTGCGTCCGATGGAAGGGTGTGACTGCTAGAAAAGTGCCCGCCGTTTTGTGGCGAAGGCGGCCAGTTGCTGGGCCGGCGTGGCCAGCTTGGGACTGAAGGCCGCGACGCTGCTGCGAAAGGATGTCAGCGAGTCACCGCGAAGCGGGTCGGGCGTGATCGACCTGAGCTTGAGCGGATCGAGCCATGTACCGTTGTCGGAGATGCGGTAGTCGAGGTGCGGTCCGGTGGCCAGACCGGTCATACCAACGTAACCGATCACATCGCCCTGCGTGACGCTCTTTCCGGGCTTGATCCCCTTGGCGAAGCGGGAAAGATGCAGATACGACGTCTCGATCCGGGAACCGTGGCGGATGCGGACGTAGTTGCCTTCGCCATGGTTGTAGGTCGCGGCCATGACCACGCCGTCGGCCGTCGTCATCACCGGCGTCCCGACGGGCGCGCCGTAATCGACGCCGTGATGCGGCCGGAAGTAGTGAAGGAGCGGGTGATAGCGGCTCTTCGAGAATCCTGATGTGATCCGGCTGAACTGCAGCGGTGCGCGCAGGAACTGCTTGCGGAGCGGGCTCCCGTTGCGGGCGTAGTAGCCGGCGCGGCCGTCGGGCGTCTCACAGCGGAAGGCCTCGTACGTCTGGCCACCGTGAACGAAGCGCGCCGCTACGATCGGGCCGTACCCGACGAGATCGGCTCCGGCGAACTTCTTCTTCGTGACCAGGCTGAAGGAGTCGCCCTTCTGCAGCGCGAAAAAGTCGATGTCCCACTGGAAGACGTCGACGAGCTGTTGCACGAGCTGCGGCCCTTCGCCGGCGGTGCGCAGAGCGTCCCATAGCGAGGAGTCGATCTGGGCGGAAACGGCGGTTTCGATCTCCGTCTGATGCGCTTCGTACGGGGTGATGGCGAAGCCGGTATCGCCGCGGACGGCGTCAATCTCACCCCAGCCTGTCACTTTCATCTCGACACTGTCGACCGCGCCTCGGGTGTCGTAGTGGAAGCGGAGAAGATGGCCGGGGCGGAGGCGGCGGAGATCGACGGTCTTGCCGAATTCGTTGTTGAGGATGGCCGCGTCGGAGCGGCCAAGGCCACCGGCCAGGAGGACGGAATCGAGCGTATCGCCGTCTTCCAGCGTCAGCAGGACGGAGTGTTCGGGAAGCGATGCCGAGGTAGGCGCGGCCAGGGCGTCGTAGCGGATCTGCGCGGGGACGATCATGGCGGCGCTGGAGATTGCCATGGTGGGCTGGGTGAGGGCGTCGTTGTTGCTGACGGCGGCGAGGATGAAAGGAATCGCCAGCGGCAGGACTACCGCCACATACGCTCGAGGCTGGCGGGCCAGACGTCGCAGAGACTCACCGATTGCGAACTGTCGTTTCATCGATCTGGAACCGGTACCGGGGACGAATCGACCGGATCGTACCATGTGCCCCACCCTCCCTGCCTCGTGGTTCCCAGATTAGTGGATTGGTGATTAGTGGATCAGTGGATTAGTCGATCAGAGGATCCACTGATCACTGATCCACTGATCACTGATCCACTGATCACTGATCCACCGATCACTGATCTACTGCTTCTCACCCGAGGGCTCCATCGAAAGCACCTGCATCGGCGCTTTCTGCGTGTCATCGTGAACCGGACCGGCTTTGTGGAAGGTCACAGGGACCGTGAACGTGGCCAGACCGATCTGGGCGACCGGTTGGATCGACGTCACCAGCAACTCCCTGGTCTGCGTGACGGTGCGGCTCACCTTCAACTGGGTCTCGCCGTTTACCGGGGCGCGGTTGTTGATCGTCGTGACGTTGACGATCTGTCTGAGGGCAAAGCCTTTAATGTTCGAGTTCTCGGCCGAGATCAGGTCGTCCAGGTCGGGATTGCCGGTGTGCAGTGCGCCGCTTGCCAGGAAGGTGTCGCCGATGTCGCCGAAGGCGCTCGTGGTCCACTTGTCGATGGTCGTCTTCACCGTCTGGGTCAGCGGCAGGTTGCCGAAGGCGACCGTGATGTCGTAGCTCATGATCATCCGGTAGTGCTCGGTCGGAATGCCGGCCACGGTGGTCTGATCCGGCAATTTCGTGACGTCGATCTTTTTGTTGGCCACGGTGATCTTCCGGGCGCCGATGGAGGTGGCCACGCTGGCGGCGTTCACTTCCACGAACGATTTCCGGCTGGGGTCGACGAAGGTCATCGACCGCGATCCGTTGGTGGCGATGATGTAGGTTCCGGCGGGGTACTCGTTACCGGAGATGAAATCGACCCGGGAGCGGTCGCCATCGATGATGGCACGGCCGGCGCAATCAGTTGCGGGGATCGATTCGAGGTCGGAAGAGGTCGTCTGCCGGAACTCGTACTGGATGCCTGCCACGGCAGATGGGGCGGTGATGACGAGCAGCATGACTGCAAAAGCCAGCAAGTTCTTTTTCATCAATAACCTCAGTTTCGCTGAGTATAACTCGCTCACCGGGAAATACGATTTTCAGGTGGGGCGTTGGGTCAGCCCATGTTGATCAGGAAGTTTCTCGCGCTGTCGCTATGTGCGGCGGCATTGTCGGTTCCGGCCTCGGCCAAGGTCAATCCGGACTCGCTGGATGAGGTCATCAAGAAGGTCCAGCTTGCTCAGAACAAAACGACCACGCTTCAGGCGGACTTCCGCCAGGAGAAAACGCTGGCGCTGCTGGCCAGGCCAGAGGTTTCGACCGGCCGTTTCGTCTATTCGAAGCCGAACAACGTCCTCTGGTCCTACGACGCCCCGAAGCGGGTCACGATGCTGATCGCCAACGGCATGCTGACCACGTACTACCCCGACCTGAACAAAGCGGAGCGGATCGAGGTGAAGCGCTACCAGGACCGTATCTTCAAGTACATGGGAGCGAGCGGGGCGATCGACGAGCTCGGCGCCTGGTTCAACTTCACATTCACGAACACGTCCGACAAGCCGTACTACGTTCTCGATCTCGATCCGAAGAGCAAGACCATCGCGAAGCGGGTGCGCCACATCAAGATCTTCATCGACAGGAAGACCTACCTGACGACGCAGTTCGAATACACCGAGGGCGACGGCGACAAGACGCGCTACGAGTTCCTGAACGTGAAGATCAACGCACCGGTGGAGCAAAGCCGCTTCGTCCTGACGCTGCCGAGCAGCGTGCGCGTCGAGCAGATGAAGCTGCAGTAACTGCGCTTCGCGCGTTGTCTGCGGCTTCGCCGCGTTGTCTGCGCTATCGCGCGTTGTTTGCGCTTCGCGCGTTGGGTGAGCACTCGCGCGTTCGCCGATGTTGGTGTTGACCTTAACGCGCGAAGCGCAGATAACGCGCGGAGCGCAGACAACGCGGCGGAGCCGCAGACAACGCGCGAAGCGCAATGAACCGACTGACATTCAGCCTTCTCGGCACCGATGGCTCCGCGCGGCGCGGCGAGATCGTGACGGCGCATGGAACGATCCAGACTCCCGTGTTCATGCCGGTGGGGACCCTGGCGTCGGTGAAGGCGCTGACGACGGAGCAGCTCCAGCAGCTCGGGCCGGAGATCATCCTCAATAACACCTACCACCTCATGCTTCGGCCGGGGGTCGATCTGCTGGAGCGCATGGGTGGCGTCCACCGCTTCATGAACTGGGACCGGGCCGTGCTTTCGGACTCGGGCGGGTTTCAGGTCTTTTCGCTGGCGTCGATCCGCAAGGTTCGTGAGGAGGGGGTCGAGTTCCGGAGCCATATCGACGGCTCGGCGCACTTTCTCTCGCCGGAGACGTCGATCGACATCCAGCAGCGGATGGGGGTCGACATCGCCATGGCCTTCGACGAATGCCCTGCCTCCGGGATGTCCCACGCCGAGGTGGAGCGGTCGATGGAGCTGACCCACCGCTGGGCGCGGCGCTCGCTGGCGGCGCAAACAGGGGCGTCGGCGCTTTTCGGCATCGTGCAGGGAGGCATCCATCACGATCTGCGCAGGCGCAGCGCCGAGGAGATCGGGGCCATCGGCTTCGACGGCGTGGCCATCGGCGGTGTCTCGGTCGGTGAGCCGAAAGAGGAAATGCTCGACGTGATGCGATTCACCGCCCCACTGTTGCCGGCGGACAAGCCGCGTTACCTGATGGGCGTGGGAACCCCCGAGGACCTCCTCGACGGCGTCGCCGCGGGGATCGACATGTTCGACTGCGTGATGCCGACGCGAAACGCCCGGAACGGGTCGCTCTTCACCAGCTTCGGCAAGGTGGCGATCAAGAACGCCCGCTTCGCCGATGACCCGAATCCGCTCGATCCGTTTTGCTCCTGCCTGACCTGCCGGACGGTGTCGCGGGCCTACCTTCGACACCTCTACGTCACCGGCGAAATCGCGGCCATGGTTTACAACACCATCCACAACGTCTCGTTTTACCTTGACTTGATGAGGGGTATTCGGCAATCTATCGCGTCCAACTCTTTGCAGGCTTTTCGCGATGCGTTCCTCTCGCGGGTCGTGAGCGGCGAAGTTGACGCCTGACGACAAAGAGCCCCCGATCAACGAATCAGACAGAAAAGACGATATGACAGCGATTGCTCTGCTTCTCCAGACGCCCTCCGGCGGCACGGCCGCCTTCCTCATCAACATCCTTCCGATCGCGGCGATCTTTCTCGTCTTCTACTTCCTGGTCATCGCCCCGGCGAACAAACAGCGGCGAAAAACGGCCGAAATGCTCAGTACGCTCAAGAAGGGCGACCGCGTCCTGACCTCGGGCGGGATTTACGGGACGGTGCAGGGTGTTGAGGCCGAAGTTGTCTACCTGAAAATCGCCGAGAATGTGAAGGTCAAGGTTACACGTTCCGCGGTCACCGGAATCATCACGGGCGATGCGTCGGAGTAACCGCTTCCCTTTTTTCCTGGAGGAAACTTGACTAGAGGTCTGTTGTGGAGAGTCATCCTGATCCTGGTCGTCCTGGTGGGCTTTGCCTGGGCGATCGTACCGACCAAAGACACCCCCGAGCCGATCCGCCGCGGCCTTGACCTGAAGGGCGGTACGCATCTGGTCATGCGCGTGAACGTCGGCGATGCCGTACGCCTGGAGACCGATCAGGCGTCGGAAATGCTCAAAGCCCAGGCGAAAAAGGGCAACCTTCCGATCCCGGCGACGAAGCGCGTGAATGACACGACGTTCGTCGCCGTGCTCCCCGCCGACACGCCGACGAGCGGGTACGAGACGATCGCCAAGGACTACATCCCGTCGTTCGACGTGGGCCGCACGCCGGAGGGGGCGATGCAGTTCAAGATGAAGACGGCGTCGCTGACGGCCATCGAGCGCGACACGATCACGCATACGGTCGAGACGATCGACAACCGCGTCAACGCCCTCGGCGTGACCGAGCCGTACATCGCGCCCGAGAGCAACAACCGCATCGTCATCCAGCTCCCCGGCGTCGACGATCCGGCACGCGTGAAGGACATCATCAAGACGACGGCGCAGCTCCAGTTCCGCCTGGTCGAAGGCGAGCCGGCCTCCGATCCGACGGCGACGCTCAACGGCGTCGCGCCGAACATGAAGACCGAGGTCGACATCCTGCCCGGCACGCGTGAAGACGCGCTCGGCCGCGCCGCGGGCGTCGAATATTACGCCGTGCGCAAGACGGTTCCGGTCACCGGCACCGACCTGAAAAACGCCCGCGTGCAGAAGGGGCAGCTCGGCCAGCCGAACGTCGGCTTCTCGCTCACCCCGGACGGCGCGCGCAAGTTCGGCGATCTGACGGGCGCGAACATCAAACGCCGCCTGGCCATCGTCCTCGACAACAAAGTCGTCTCCGCTCCGGTCATCAACAGCCAGATCAACGAGTCGGGCGTCATCGAGGGCAACTTCACACAGGAGCAGGCCGCCGATCTCTCGCTCGTCCTGCGCAGCGGCTCGCTGCCGGCGTCGCTGACGACGCTGGAAGAGCGCACCGTCGGCCCGTCGCTCGGACGCGATTCGATCCATCAGGGCGTCCTGGCCTCGCTGGTCGGCTTCATCGCCCTGATCCTGGCCGTGCTGCTCTACTACAAGGGCGCCGGCATCAACGCGGTGCTGGCGCTGCTGCTGAACCTGATCATCCTGCTGGGCATGATGGCTATCTTCCACGCCACGCTGACGCTGCCCGGCATCGCCGGCATCATCCTGACGCTGGGTATGGCCATCGACTCGAACGTTCTGGTCTTCGAGCGCATCCGCGAGGAGCTGCGCGACGGCAAGGTCGTTCGCGCGGCCATCGAGAACGGCTTCTCCCGCGCCTTCGGCACCATCATCGACACGCATATGACGACGATCATCTCGGCGCTCTTCCTCTTCCAATTCGGAACCGGGCCGATCAAGGGATTCGCCGTCACGCTGCTCATCGGTCTGTTCGCGTCGGTCTTCACGGCGTTCTTCGTCTCGCGCGTGATCTTCGACGTCATGTACAAAGCGCAGGATCGCCCGACCGAGATCAGCATTTAGGAAAGGCGAGGAGAGATACCCATGCAGATATTCGTCAATTCCAAGATCGACTTCGTACGCTGGCGTTTTTACGCCGTGTCGTTCTCCGTTCTTTTCATGCTCCTGGGACTGGCCATGTTCCTCAAGCACGGCGTCAACTGGGGAATCGACTTTGCCGGCGGCGCCACCGTGACCCTGAAGTTCCGCGACGCGGTTCCGATGGACCGCCTTCGGGCCGACCTCGCCGATGCCTCGATCCAGCAGTACGGCAAGGCTGATGACCGCGCGGTGCTGATCCGCCTTCCGGAGTTGAAGAAGGAGGTCGATTACGCCGGCCTGGTCGTGGCGAAGCTGAATTCCGATCTGAACCCACAGGCGGCCGCCAGGCTCGATCTGAACTTCAACGGCCGCGATCGCCTCGCTGAGCTTCTCTACTCGGTCGATCCGGACGCGAAGGGAACGGTTCCCACGGCCAAGACCTACTACCAGGACGTCGCCCAGAACATCATCAACAAGCGCTCGGAAGTGGGCATCTTTACGAACATGGCACAGGTGACTTCGGCTCCCGGCGTGACGACGAGAATCGCCGGCGTGCTGAACGACAAGACCTTCCTGGGCGCCTTCAACGTGCTCAATCAGGAGACGGTCGGCCCGCAGGTCGGCCATGACCTGCAGCAGAAGGCCATGTGGGCCGTCATCCTCTCGACGCTGGCCATGGGCCTCTACCTCTGGCTTCGCTTCGATCTGATGTTCGGCGCCTCGGCCATCGTCTGCATCGTTCACGACGTGCTGATGTCGCTGGCCTTCCTGATGATGATCAACGGCGAGTTCTCGCTGAACATCGTCGCGGCGCTGCTGCTGATCGTCGGTTTCTCGATCAACGACACGGTGGTCATGTACGACCGCGTCCGCGAGAACAAGCGGAAGCTGAAGACGCGCATGACGCTGGAGGAGCAGCTCAATCTGGCCATGAACCAGACACTGTCACGGACGATCCTGACCTCCGGCTCGGTGGTCATCGTCCTGGTGGCGTTGCTCCTCTTCGGCGGTAAGGTGATCCACGAGTTCGCCTGGATCCTGCTCATCGGTGTCCTTGCCGGAACGTACTCGACGGTCACGATCGTCCCCGCGGTGGCCATCGCCTGGAACAAGTTTACCGGCCGCGGCCACGACCTCTCCGGCCCGGTGGCGCGCGCGCGTACCGACAATCCGCCGCGCCAGCAGACGCCTACACCGCAGCAGCGGAAGCGCAGAGCGGGCTAAGGGATCAAACGAAGATTCGACAACAGACGCCGCCGATTTCGGCGGCGTTTGCGTTTGGTCGTGAAACGACCCGGAGCGCTGGCGTCTCGCCGGCTGGCTCGGCAGAGCCTGCCCTGAGCGGAGCCGAAGGGTCTCGCCGCTGAGGAGGCTCACGTAACTGTATGGAGTCTTGCCAGACCTGGGGCGAGACGCCCCCGGTCCAGCCGGCGAGACGCCAGCGCTCCGTCGTGTGTAATCGTCCGCGCACCGACCCGCCCTCCTCAAGCTTGATAGACTCGCCGGCGGAGATCTATCCATGGCTGACAACGACCGCGACGAGGCTCTCGAATACCACTCGGGGGGACGTCCGGGCAAAACCGAAGTCGTTCCTACCAAGCCGACGGCGACGCAACGCGATCTGGCGCTTGCCTACACACCCGGGGTGGCCAAGCCTTGCCTCGCGATCGCCCGCGAGCCGGGCGACGTCTACAAGTACACGAACAAAGGGAACCTGGTCGCCGTCATCTCCAACGGCACGGCAGTCCTGGGCCTGGGCAACATCGGCCCGGCCGCCGGGAAGCCGGTGATGGAAGGGAAAGCCGTTCTCTTCAAACGTTTCGCGGACATCGACGTCTTCGATCTCGAGCTCGACACACACGACACCGAGGCCTTCATCAACGCCGTCAGGATCATGGAGCCGACGTTCGGAGGCATCAACCTCGAAGACATCGCCGCCCCGGAGTGCTTCGAGATTGAGGAGCGCCTCAAAGCGGTGATGAAGATCCCCGTCTTCCACGACGACCAGCACGGCACGGCCATCATCTCCGCCGCCGCGCTGAAAAACGCACTCGAGGTCGCCGGCAAGAAGATCGACGAGGTGCGCATCGTCATCTCCGGCGCCGGCGCTGCCGCCATGGCCTGCCTGCGCCTCTACATCAAGATGGGATTGCGCAAAGAGAACGTGATCCTGACCGACAGCAAGGGCGTGATCTTCAAGGGCCGCACGATCGACATGACGCCGTACAAGGAGGAGTTCGCGGCCGAAACCTCCCGGCGGACCCTGACGGAAGCGCTGGTGGGCGCGGACGTCTTCGTCGGCCTCTCCATCGGCGGAATCGTCAAGCCGCACATGATCCAGTCGATGGCCAAGGATCCGATCGTTTTCGCGATGGCCAATCCCGATCCGGAGATCCCGTACGACGATGCGATCGCCGCGCGGCCCGACGTGATCATGGCCACCGGGCGTTCCGATTACCCGAATCAGGTCAACAACGTCCTCGGGTTTCCCTTCATCTTCCGGGGCGCGCTCGACTGCCGGGCCACGACCATCAACGACGAGATGAAGCTGGCCGCCTCTCTTGCCCTGGCCGAGCTGGCGAAGGAGGAAGTGCCGGACGCGGTGCTGCGCGCGTACGGAAGCTCGAAATTCTCCTTCGGACGCCACTATCTGATCCCGAAGCCGTTCGACTCCCGCGTGCTGCTCAACGTGCCGGTGGCGGTGGCGCGGGCGGCGGCCGAGAGCGGCGTGGCGCAGGAGCCGATCACCGATTACGACGCGTACCGCCGCCGCCTGGAGCAGTTGCTCGGCCGTGCGCGCGGAATGATGCACGGCGTCTACGACCGCGCCAAACGCGATCCGAAACGGATCGTCTTCCCCGAGGGCGACCAGGAAAAGATCATTCGGGCCGCCAAGATCCTCATCGAGGAAGGGCTCGCCCATCCCATCCTGCTGGTCAAACGCGAGGTCGTCGCGCCACTGCTGCAGAAGCATCACATCGACGAGTCGAAAGTCACGATCATCGACATCGAGCACTGCGCGCAGCTCGATCAGTATGTGCGCCGCTTCGCCGAGATCCGGCGGCGGCACGGAATCACCGTGGCCGATGGGTACCGGATGTTGAACAGCCGCAACTACTTCGCCATGATGATGGTCGAAGCAGGCGACGCCGACGGCGTGATCGCCGGCTTGCGCACCTACTACCCGGCCACGATCAAGCCGGCGCTGCAGATCGTCAAGACACGGCCGGGCGTGAAGAGGGTCTCCGGTGCGTATCTGCTGATGTTCAAGAGCCGGATGTTGATCCTGGCCGATACCACCGTGAATATCGAGCCGACGGCCGATGATCTCGCGGAGATCGCCATCCTCACGGCGGAGACGGCGCGGCGGTTCAATATCGAGCCGCGCATCGCCATGATCTCCTTCTCCAACTTCGGCTCGACCAAGCATCCGGACGCGGAGAAGGCGGCCAGGGCCGTGGCGATCGTGAAGAAACTGCGGCCCGATCTCATCATCGAAGGGGAGATGCAGGCCGACGCCGCGGTCGAGCCGGACATCGCCAACGCCGACTATCCGTGGAGCGCGATTCAGGGGGACGCCAACGTGCTGATCTTCCCGAGCCTCGACGCCGCGAATGCCTCCTATAAACTTCTCTGGCGTCTCGGGGGCGCCGAAGCAATCGGCCCCATTCTCCAGGGAATGGCAAAGCCGGTGCACGTGCTCCAGCGCGGCGTCGATGTCAGCGACATCGTCAACATGGCCGCCATCGCCGTCGTCGACGCGCAGGAAGCGCGTTCCTAGAAGGAGATTCGTCGTGTCCGATCACTACTACGCGCCCGAACACCTGAAAGCTTTCGGATCGATTTCTGAAGGCGCTCCCGAGCTGGGCAAGAAGTTCTTCGAGTACTACTCGGCGGTCTTCGCCCCGGGAGCGCTCACCGAGCGCGAGAAGGCGCTGATCGCGCTCGCCGTCGCGCACACGGTGCAGTGCCCGTACTGCATCGACGCGTACACGACCGAGTGCCTCCAGAAAGGCTCCGACCTCGAGCAGATGACCGAGGCGGTGCATGTGGCCTGTGCAATCCGCGGCGGTGCGTCGCTTGTTCACGGGATGCAGATGAAAGAACACGCCGAAAAGGTGGGTATGTGACCACGTCCCTGCCGGCGTCGACGTTGTCGTCGCGCCGTGCGCCCCTGGCCGATCCACGCGAACAATTGGCAAGGCTCGAAGCCAGCACCGCGGGCCGAGCCAGTTTTCAGGAGACGCTTCGCGGCGCCGGCTGGCCCGACCTGACTCCCGCCAGTCTCGAAATCTTTCAGATCAACCTCGGCAAGTTGTGCAACATGACCTGCCGCCACTGCCACGTCGACGCCGGCCCCGACCGCTCCGATGCCATGATGACCCGGGAGACAGTCGACGCCTGCCTGCGCGCGCTCGATCAGACCTCGGCGCATACAGTCGACATCACCGGCGGCGCACCGGAGCTGCATCCCGAGTTTCGCTACCTCGTGGATGCGGCGCATGCGAGGGGAAAGCACGTCATCGACCGCTGCAATCTGTCGGTGCTCCTGCTCCAACGCAACGCCGGCCTCGCGGAATGGCTGGCCGAACGCGACGTCGAGATCGTCGCCTCGCTGCCGCACTACCGGCAGCGCAATACCGACGCGCAACGAGGCGATGGCGCCTTCGAAAAGTCGATCGCGGCGCTCCGCCTTCTCAACACGGTCGGATACGGCCAGGGAGACCCACGCCGGATCCTGTCGCTGATGACGAATCCCGCCGGTGCCTTCCTGGCCGCGCCTCAGTCGAGCGTCGAGAGCGAGTGGAAGACCGCACTGCATCGCGATTTCGGCATCACCTTCGACCGCCTCCTGGCGCTGAACAACATGCCAATCTCCCGCTTCCTGGAGTGGCTGATCGAATCAGACAATCTCGATTCCTACATGTCCCGATTGATCGACGGCTTCAACCCCGGCGCCGTCTCGGGCGTGATGTGCCGCAACACCCTCTCCGTCTCCTGGGACGGCCGCCTCTTCGACTGCGACTTCAACCAGATGCTCGACCTCGACGCGCAGACCGCCCTCGGTGCGATGACCATCGAGAGCTTCGACGTCGAGCAATGGCAGAAGCGGAGCGTGGTGACGCGCGCTCACTGCTTCGGCTGCACCGCCGGCGCGGGCAGCTCGTGCGGTGGGTCGACTACGTAGCAAAGAGACGTAACCTTTCTCGCAAGAGGTGTTTTCCCCTAACGAGGAGCTTCGAAAGCGCTAACGAAGGGCTCGGAAGTCCTAACGAAGGGCTCGAAGGCGCTAACGAAGGGCTCGGAAGTCCCTAACGAAGGGCTCGAAGGCGCTAACGAAGGGCTCCGAAGTCCTAACGAAGCGCTCGGAGGCGCTAACGAAGGGGTTCCGAAGTCCTAACGAAGCGCTCGGAGGCGTTAACGAAGGGCTCCGAAGTCCTAACGAAGGGCTCGAAAGCGCTAACGAAGGGGCTCCGAAGTCCTAACGAAGCGCTCGGAGGCGCTAACGAAGGGCTCCGAAGTCCTAAAGAAGGGCTCCAAGGCGCTAACGAAGGGACTCCGAAGTCCTAACGAAGGGCTCGGAGGCGCTAACGAAGGGCTCCGAAGTCCTAACGAAGGTGTGGGAAGACCCGGTTGTCACGGAAGTTCGTGTCCAGTTGACGCGGGAAACGAACGACTTGAGCTCACGCGGAGGCGCTGAGACGCGGAGGAGTTCTTTCTCCGCGCACTCCGCGCCTCCGCGTGAAACCTGCAGTCCAGAGGTTCCCTACGCCTTCCGCTGCTCCAGCGCCCGGTACCCGATATCCGTCCGGTACCTTGCTCCCTCGAACCGCACCTTCGGCGCGGCTTCGTACGCCTTCGCCAGCGCCTCGGAGAGTGTGGCGGCGCGGGCGCAGACGCTGGCGACGCGGCCGGCGGCGTTCACCATCCTGCCGCCGCGGGGGATCGTTCCGGCGTGGAAGACGGTTACGGACGGGTCGTCGATCGGATCGATGACGACTTCCTGCCCTTTCGGGAAGTCGTTGGGATAGCCGTCGACGGCGACGACGACGCAGGCGGCGGCTTCCTTGAGCCAGTTCAGCTTCGTGTCGCCGAGGTTGCCGCGAGCGACTTTGAGGCAGACGTCGGCGAGATCGTCTTCGAGGCGGAGCATCTGCACCTGCGTTTCGGGATCGCCGAAGCGGCAGTTGTACTCAAGCACCTTCGGGCCCTTCGCCGTCAGCATCACGCCGGCGTAGAGGCAGCCGGTGTACGGTCGTCCTTCGGCGGTCATCCCCTGGATGGTCGGCATGATGATCGTCTTGACGATCTCCGCCGCCGTCTCGCCGTTCAGAACCACGGCCGGTGAATGCGCCCCCATCCCGCCCGTGTTCGGCCCCGTTTCACCGTCGAAGGCCTTCTTGTAATCCTTGGCCGGCGCCAGCGAGACGAACTTCGTCCCGTCGGTCAGGGCCATGAACGACACCTCTTCGCCGGTCAGGAACTCCTCGACGAGGATGCGGTTGGCGGCATTGCCGAACTTCTTCTCCTCGAAGACGAGCCGGAGATACTCTTCCGCTTCACTCTTGGAACCGACGATGACGACACCCTTGCCGGAGGCCAGCCCGTCGACCTTGAGGACCGAGGGGTAGCCGAGCTCCTTCAGCGCCGCCTTGGCCTCATCGACCGACGAACAGACCCGGGCGTCCGCGGTGGGGATGCCGTACTTGCGCATGAACTCTTTGGAGAACGCCTTTGACCCCTCCAGCTCGGCGGCCAGGCGCGTCGGGCCGAAGATGGCCATGCCGCGCTTCTGGAACTCGTCGACGATGCCGAGGGTCAGGGGGAGCTCCGGGCCGACAATGGTCAGGTCCATCTTCAGCTTCTCGGCGAAATCGGCGAGCTCGATGATGTCGGCCACGCCGATGTTCACACAGTCAGCGATGGCTGCGATCCCGGCGTTTCCCGGGGCCGCGTAGACCTCCTTGACGAGAGGAGACTGGCGGAGTTTCCACGCGATCGCATGCTCGCGTGCCCCTTGCCCAACGACCAGAACGCGCATGTGGTGGTGTTTGGATTCTAGCATGCGGTTGCGGCGGGGTTGCGGGGTCTCGCGGTTGCGGGGTCTCGGGGTGGGTGGTTGCTGGGTTGCTCGGTTGCAGAGTAGTAAGTTGAGCGAAAGACACTCAGCAACCTTGCAACTCAGCAACCGATCCAACCGCGCCCCACCGCGAGACCGCGCAACCCCGAGACCCCGCAACCCCACACCCCAGAAATCCCACGCCCCCCCTAGACGTTCCCAATCCCACCGCCGTACATGTGTCACGATGGCCGCGGTAGTCCTCCAAATGATCCCGACGAACGTGTCCGTGGAGCCCGACGATCGCCAGCTGGTCGAACAGATCCGGCAGGGCGACGATGGGGCCTTTGAAACGCTCGTCCGCCGGAAGACCTCCAAGGTCTACGGCCTTTGCTATCGCGTCATCGGCAACGGCGAAGATGCCAAGGACATCTCCCAGCTCGTCTTCCTCAAGCTTTGGGAGAACATCGAGAAGTACGATCCGACGTACGCCTTCGACACCTGGCTCTACCGGATGGTGACCAACGTCGCCATCGACTTCATGCGCAACAAACAGTCGCGCGACAACGCCGTGAACTCCAACCTGCGTCTGGTGAAGACCTCGGTCGACCCGGAACAGACGGTGACCGTCGCGCGCAGAGAGGTCGAATCGGTCTTCAACGCCGTCTCGAACGTCCTCTCCCCGAAGCAGAAGACCATCTTCGTGATGAGCGAGATGGAAGACCTTCGCTCTTCCGAGATCGCCAAGATCCTCGGATGCCGGGAGTCGACGGTGCGCAATCATCTCTTCAACGCCCGCAAGCTGATGCAGACGCAGTTGAAGAGACGGTTCCCCGAATACGCGCGGCTCTGGGAGGAATCACGATGATGACCTGCCGGCAGTTCCGCGCAAACCTGCAGCCCGGTACGGCCGACGCCGCCCTGCTCGAGCATCTCCGGCATTGCGATGCCTGCCTCGATTTCGCGATGGGCATCGATCCCGATCTCTTCTTCCGCTCCATCGGTGGCGAAGAGCTCGTTCCTCCCGGCGGAGTCGATGCCTTCGTGGGCGACGTGATGTCGCAGGTACGGGTGCGCAACGCCGAGACGTCGCTGGCGCCGCGCCGCGCGGGCAGCGTGTGGCGCAGACTTGCCATCGCCGCGACGATCGTTGCCGGCGTCACCGGCACGTCGCTCGTCTATCGCCTCGAACGAAGCGCCCCGGCCCCGCGGCCTGTGCATCTCGTCGCCGCCGCGAAGCCTCATCCCGCGGCCCTTGCGACGAAATCGTTCGTGGAAACGTATTCCTCTCACAACGCGACGATCGTCGAGATGCCGAACGACGGCAACGACGCCAAAGTCGTGATGATCTTCGACGATACGCTGCCGGCGGATTTATGAATCTGAAACGCGTTTTCCTGATGATTTCGATGATGGCCGCCCTCTCCGGCGCCGCATTCGCGGAACCACCCGCCGCTGCGGCGGCCGACAGTAAGCCCGGGCTGGCCGTTCGTACCTTCACCTTCAAGTTCAAGCAGGCCGACAAGGCCGCCGCGGCCATCAAGCCGCTGCTCAGCGCCGAGGGCTCGATGTCGATCCAGCCCTCGACGAACTCGCTCGTCGTCACCGACCGCGCCGAGAACATGAAGAGCGTCGCCAGGATGATCGGCGACTTCGACAAGGAGCCGCAGAGCTTCCGCCTCTACGTCCGCATCGTCGGCGCGTCGCGCGTCGCAGGAACGCCGAAGATCCCCGATGACCTGAAAGACGTGGCCCGGAAACTGGCCATCCTCCCGTACAACTCCTACGAGGCTGTCGGCGAAGCGACGGTTCAGGGCAAAGAAGGCGATCCCGGTCTGGTCGACATGCAGACCGGCTACCGCGCCGACTTCAAGTTCGGCGAGTACGATCCGGCCAGCGATTCGATCGCGGTCAGGGACCTGCAGATCTCCAGACTCACCGGCGCACAGAAGGATCAGCTCACGTCGCTGCTCAAGACGACCCTGAACCTCGCCATCGGTCAGACATACATACTCGGCGCGTCGAAGGCTCCGCAAAGCCAGCGCGCGTTGATGATCGTCCTCGTCGCTCGACGGTAAGAGCGACTTCCCTCCTACACATCGGGCGCGGCGACTCACCCTCCGCCGCGCCCATTTTTTGCGGTTGCGCGGTCTCGCGGTTGCGGGGTCTCGCGGTTGGTGGGTTCCGAGGTTTCTGAGTTGCTTGGTTGCTGAGTAACGAATTTGCGATTAGAAACCCTGCAACTCAGTAACCCAGCAACCTTGCACCCCACCAACCGCGAGACCGCGCAACCTCGCGACCCCGCAACCCGTCTGCTATCCTTCGAACAATCCAATCTCGGAGGACCTCCATGCGCAGATTCCTTTTCGTTGCCGCGGTTTGCACGCTCGCCGCGCTCCCGCTGGCCGCCCAGAATACCGACATCGAGTCGCTCTCCGGCTTGCAGTTCAACTTCGGCAATCCCGGCGCTCGCTCACTCGGAATGGGAGGTGCCTTTCTCGGCCTGGCCGATGACGCCTCTGCAGCGGAAGCCAATCCCGCCGGACTGACGATCCTGAGGAAGCCGGAGATCACCATCGAAGGGCGCAACTATCAGGAACAGCAGGTCTTCACCACCAGTGGCACCTTCCCCGACCTCCAACGCACCGCCTTCAGCCACTACAGCCAGCGCATCGACGCCACGTTTGCCAGCGTCGTCTACCCGACCAAGTACTTCACCATCGGCGCCTACTACCACGAGCCGCTTCGCAATGAAGGGACCGGGCAGGTCGTGCCGGTGCGCAACAGCTTCACCGGCGAGATCAAGACCGACGTTCCCAACTTCTTCCTCCCGGTCGATGCCAACGGAAACCCGACCGGCGGGCCGATCTCGTCGGCGGCTTGCAATCAACTTCGCCAGACGAATCCGTTCGCCTGTATCGAGTACACGATCCTGCCGTTTCTCAGCTCGGTGAAGATCCAGGAGCGGACCTTCGGCCTGGCGATGGCCTTCAAGGTCGGCAACTTCTCGTTCGGTGCCACGGCGCGGTCGCAGCGCTTCAATGAGACCGCCTTCACCTTCCGTGTCACGCCGACGGGCGACTTCTCGAGCATTTCCGTCCAGGCCACGAGCGACATCCGCAACAACAACGACGTGGCCAGGGACAAGACGGACCTCACCTTCAGCGGAGGTTTCAAATGGGCGCCTTCCGACAAGTTCTCGGTCGGCGGCGTCTACAAGCAGGGGGCGAAGTTTGCGGCGCCGACGTTCGCCGCGAACGAGGCCACCAACTTCGAGTTCGTCAAAGCGGCCGACACCACGTTCCACATCCCCGACGTCTACGGCGCCGGCGTCTCCTTCCGCCCCATACCGGTGCTTACGATCAACGCCGATGCAGTGCGGGTCAAGTACTCGAATCTGGTCGACCACTTCGTCTCCATCAACGCCGACGTCCGCGCGATCGACAACGCCTACAAGGCCGCCGACGCAACGGAGCTTCACCTCGGCGGCGAGTACTTTTTCTCGACGAAGATCCCGCTGGCCCTGCGCGCCGGCGCATGGCGCGACCCCCAGCACACAATCACCTACACAGGCCCTCTCAAGAACTCCAACGAGGTGGCGGCCGCGGTGCTCTTCCCGAAGACGAAGTCGCTCACCCACTTCTCGGTCGGCGCCGGCCTGGCGTGGCCACGCTTCCAGATCGATGCCGCCTACGACCGGTCAGACCTGTTCCGCGTCGGCTCGATCTCGATGGTGACTCGATTCTGAGCGGCTTCGCCGCGTTGTCTGCGCTTCGCGCGTTGTCTGCGCGTTGCGCGTGGTCTGTGCGTTGCGCATTGCGTGTTGATCCGAACAACGCGCGAAGCGCAGACAACCGACAACGCGGCGAAGCCGCAGACAACGCGCGGAGCGGAGTCACTCCAGCGGCAAATCGAGCAACTCGAACCTCTCCCATCCGCGAAAATCGAAGTGCCACCATTCGGATGGCAGCGGGTCGAAGCCGTGGCTCTTCATGGCCTCGCGGAGCCGGGCGCGATTGACGAGCTCTTCGTGCGGCAGGTCGTTGAAATCCTGCCGCGCACGCGGCGTGAAGTCGTCGTAGCCGGTCGGCATCGGCAGCTCGCGGCCGGTGCGGAGATCGATGAGCGTGAGATCGACGGCGGCACCGCGGTTGTGCCGCGAGCCCTTGGCCGGGTCGGCGACGAAATCGGGATTGCGGATCGGTTTCCACATCCGCACAGTCACCCGATACGGCCGGTAGCCGTCGAAGATCTTCAGTCCCAGTCCTTCACGCGCCAGCTCACGCTCCACCTCATGCAGCGCGATCGCGGCCGGACGGCGCAGGAAAACTTTCGATACGGGGTACAGCTTCACGTGCATGAAATTGTTCGTCGTGGCGTAGCGAACGTCGCGGGGGATGTCGGTGATCTCGACCAGCCGTTTGTCCGGATCGGCGGCCACGAGCCGGTCGTACTCGGCCGTGCTCCGTACGACCGGAGGATGCGTGGTGGCACACGCCGCGGCAATCAACAGCAGCGCAAGAAGTCTTCTCATGCGATCGACGGCGCCACCTTCGTCATGAAGTCGTCCATGTTCTTCATCACCCGCTTCGAGTCGTGGTTGTTGAAGTCGAACCAGAGCATCAGGCGATCGTCGGGATGGAAGCGCGCGGCGACCTGCCCCGCGATCATCTCCGCGTTGCCGATGAGGGCGTTGCCGGTGGCCCTGCGCACTTTCTCCTCATCGAGCGTACCTTCCAGCGCACGCCAGTAGTTCGTCAGCGCCGCCCGCGCCTCCTCGGCGGCGCGCGCCGGATCGTCGTTGATGAAGACCAGAACCGTGCGAGGCATGAGCCGGCGCTGCCAGCCGCCGCCGTCGGGGTGATATCCCGTCACCATCCGCTCGTTCGTCTTCTGAATCTCATCGCCCGGCGTGATCGACAGATTGAACACGCCGACCGGCAGGATGGTATTGGCGAAGAGCTGCGTCGCCGCATCGTGCGAGCCGATCGACAGGCGCAGCAGTTCCATCCGCGACTCCTGCGGGACGATCTTCAGATTTGGAAACACCCAGCGCGGCGCCAGCGGCACGTCGTCAACGTTCCGGCCATATGCGTCGACGACGCGCTGCCAGTCAGCCTCGGAACGGAAGTCTTTCCTCTGCAGCGGCCGGTTCGCGATCATCGCCGAGTTGAGCGTCTCCCCTCGCAACAACCGGAGGAAAATCTCGGTCGCCTCCTCGAAAATCCTGTTCTTGACTACCGGCCACGCCGCCTCTTCGACCGGCGTCCGCGGCACGATGCCGTACGGAATGTTGATGAAGGGGAAGCGCCCCGCGGCAAAACCGACCGTCAGCAGCCGCCGTTCCTCCGGATCAAGCCCATGCAGAGCAAGAAACGTCCGCACCCGCTCGGCGGCCGCAATCGGCCCGCCGTTGCAGAGGATGTTCATGATGGCCGACCCGACGCCGATCTGTTTGGTCCTGGCGAAGATCCGATGAGCCAACTGCAGGATGTCGGTATTCAGCCCGATCTCCCCAACGAAATGCGGGATCACCGCCCCGGGATTGCTCTTCTGCACTTCCGTGCTCAGATGGCTCTCCGCCACCCACGCCGTCCCGAACCCGAGCCGGTCAGCGAGAAGGATCTGTTCGAAGAAGTTCTCGAACATGACCCGTTCCGACGGCATGTAGCCATCGACCTCGGTCTGCGAGATGGAGAAGAAGATGTCGAGCTCCATAGAGCGGATCGTATAGGAATGGGAGATGTGTGTGGTTTCTGGGTTGCACGGTTGCTGAGTTGCTGGGTATTGGAGCAACCCAGTAACCCAGCAACCCAGCAACCCGACTCCCGACTCCCGAATACCTATAATCCTCTCGTGCCCTTCAACGAAAACCTTCCCGTCAACTTCGCGCGGGCGATGCCGAACTGGCAGCCGCTCGTCGAGTACCGGCGGAACGGCGTCGCCGAGAACACCATCCACGGGGCGGTCTCATGGGTTTCGGGCAGGAACGTCATCTACTCGTTCGGCGGCAACGTCGAGGTCTACGGGCGCTCGATGGTCAAGCCGATCATGATGAAAGTCTTCACGCGCGAGTTTGCGCGTGCTTTGACCGGCGAACAGAAAGCCATCTCCGTCGCCTCGCACAACGGCGATACTGAACATGTGCGCGTGGCCCGTTCCATCCTGCTGCAGGGCGAATGGGGCCTCATGCAGGCACCGCTCGACGTTCCTCTCGTGCAGTTCGGCAGGCAGGTGCGGCGGCCGCGGCGCTGGTATCACTGCTGTTCCGGCGAGCACGCCGCCATCCTGCGCGGATGCAAGCTCAAGGGCTGGTCGCGCGTCGGCTACGTCTGGCCGCACCACCCGTTTTTCCAGCAATACCTCGACTACATCCGCCACGTCCTCGGCAGCGAATGGAAGCAGGGAATCATCGCCAAGGACGGCTGCGGACTGCCTACGGTGTCGATGACCGTGACCGATCTGTCCAGACTCTTCGCCAATCTCGTCACCGAGAAAGACGACGACTGGATCTGGCAATCGATGATCGAGCATCCCGACCTCATCGGCGGCTTCAACCGGCTCGACTCGACGATCCTCAAGGCCTGCCACGGCCGGGTGCTGGCCAAGGAGGGCGCCGACGGCCTTCTCGGTCTGGCCATCGAGCATCCCGAGTATCCCGAAGGTCTCGGCGTGGTCGTGAAAATCGCCCACGGCTGGAACCCGCAGGCGACCTGGTACATCGCCCGCTACATCCTCGGCGTGCTCGGATTCGAGTTCCGCAATCCCTACAAACTACGCCGCCAGAAGGCCTTCATCGTCCCCGAGGTCATTCCGCCGGGCCTGAGAGACCGGATGGCTGCGATCGTGCCGTGGGATTCGTGGGATCCGGACATCGACAAATGGGAGTTCGAGCCGGAGGAGTTCCTCTTGTCATCCTGAAGCCGGCGGAGCGCGGCTGAAGGATCTCGAACTACGCGGCACATGCCACAGGCGCTGCCACTGGAGATCCTTCAGCGTCCTGCGCGCATCTCGCTCGCTGGCGCTCGCTCGGCGCTCCGGCAGCTTCAGGATGACAATTGCTCCTTGGTCGATTTCTTCACGGCCTCATTTGGATGACAGGCTGACGATAAACTGGCGGCTGGATGCGGATTGCCAACTTCATCAACGGCGAGTTCCACCCGCCGCGCTCCGGCGATTACTTCGACGACATCAACCCTGCCACCGCCGAGGTCATCGCCAGGATTCCGGATAGCGATGAAGGCGATGTCGATGATGCCGTGCGCGCGGCGAAGGCAGCCTTTCCGGCGTGGTCGCGCATGCCGGCGGCCGAGCGAAGCAATCTTCTGCTGAAGCTTGCCGATCTGATCGAGCAAAACCTCGACGAGCTTGCCCGCAACGAGTCGATCGACAACGGCAAGACGCTCACGCTTGCGAAGAGGCTGGACATTCCTCGGGCCGTGGCCAACTTCCGTTTCTTCGCCACGGCCATCCTCCACCAGTCCAGCGAAGCACACATGACCGATGCGGCCGCGCTGAACTACACGCTGCGGCAGCCGCTCGGTGTCGTCGGATTGATCGCGCCTTGGAACCTGCCGCTGTATCTCCTTTCGTGGAAGATCGCGCCGGCCATCGCGGCGGGGAACACCTGCGTCGCCAAACCGAGTGAGCTGACGCCGCTGACGGCGAACCGGCTGGCAGAGCTGTCGCTCGAGGCGGGCATCCCACCGGGCGTCATCAACATCGTTCACGGCTACGGCAACAAAGCGGGGCGTGCGCTGACCTGCCACGACGACGTCGCCGCCATCTCCTTCACCGGCGGCACGGTCACCGGCGCGGCGGTGGCGGCGAATGCCGCACCGAGGTTCAAGAAGCTGTCTCTGGAGCTTGGGGGCAAGAACCCGAACATCATCTTCGCCGACGCTGATCTCGATGACGCTGTCGCCACATCGATCCGTTCCAGCTTCTGGAACCAGGGCGAGATCTGCCTCTGCGGATCACGGATCTTCGTCGAGCGCTCCATCCATGACGAATTCGTGGAGCGCTTCGCCGCGGCCACGAAGAGGCTGCGCATCGGCGATCCTCTCGACGACGCCACCGACGTCGGCGCGCTGATCAGCGAAGCCCATCTGCGGAAAGTCACCGGCTACATCGATCTGGCCGTGCAGGAAGGGGGGACCATCGTTGCCGGTGGTCATCGCCTCGACCGCCCCGGCTACTTTGTCGAGTCGACCATCATCACCGGCCTGGGATGCGAATGCCGCACCTTGCAGGAAGAGATCTTCGGTCCCGTGGTCACGATCACGCCCTTCGACAACGACGACGAAGCCGTCACCTTCGCCAACTCCACCCGCTATGGCCTCTCCGCCACCGTCTGGACGCGCGACCTCTCCCGCGCGCACAGAGTGGCCGCCGCCCTCGACGCCGGCACGATCTGGATCAACTGCTGGCTCCTCCGCGACCTCCGCGTCCCCTTCGGCGGCATGAAGGAGAGCGGGGTGGGCCGGGAGGGAGGGTTCGAGTCGCTGAACTTCTTCACCGAGGCGAAGAATGTGTGCGTGAGGATTTAGGAATGCTGTGGTGTCCCTGGGAGCGCGGGCGTCTCGACCGCGCTTAATACTCGGCATCCTGCTGCTTGCAAGCGCGCGCGAGACGCACGCGCTCCCAGGGGCGTCATCTTAGGGCCGCGCTTGATTCACGCTCGAAGTTGAGTATCATTCGTGACGGAGCGGTGACCACGGGTCCAGATTCCGGCTTCGAGATCTTTGTGCCGGGGCGTCAGGACTGCTCTCAGAGCTTAATCCCGTTATCGGGAGCGCCAATCTCAATTGTCGGCCCGCTCCACTTTTTCTTTTACGACATCTACGGCGTCTTCGGCACCAATACCCAGTCCGTCTTCACCTTCGTGCTCTCGTTCCCGGTCTTATCGACTGATACCACCTCGTAGTAGTACGAGATCCCCGGGTTGACGCCGGTGTCGCGGTAGTTGGTGGCGGTGAGAAGTTGGGGGGTGAGCGGGATCGTGCCGACCGGACGCAGTTGCTCGATGCCGGTGCCCTCGGTGCGGTAGACCTTGTAGCCGGCCAAATCGGGCGCGTCGACCGGATCCCAGACCAGACGGACGGCGCCGGTCTCGACGAGCGCGGTGAGACCGGTTGGCGGAGGTGGTGCGACGAGGTCCTTGAAGTTTGCACCGGCGACCGGCGACGGCTCGCTCTCGATGCGCGGCGGGCCGGGTGCGGCGAGCGCCGTGACGAAGTAGTCGTGCTCTCCGTACGGCGGGTTGTCGGTAAAGGTCGTCGCGGCCAGCGGTGACGTGTTGGCAGGCGTTGCAAACTCGTCTGCAGGCTGGCCGTGCGGGAAGCGGTAGACGTTGTATCCGGCGATGACCGGATTCTTCGCACCGCTGATCGTGGCGTCGGGTGCCGTCCAGGTCAGGACGACGCCCTCGCGTCGCGCGGCTGCGGTGAGCGCGGACGGCGGAGCCGGTACATCCATCGGGACGATGGAGACGAGATTCGAAAGGTCACTATTCGCCGACTGTCCCTCGGTGACGACCGCGTACGTCAGGCGAACCGGACGCCCGTCGGCGGTGTGAAGCGGGGGGGTATCTTCGTACGTCAGACGCGCGCCGGCCGTGGCGGCAGGCAACTTGGCGCCTTCTATGCTGTCTACCCGGGTCCGAACCTTCAGGAACTTGACGGGAATCAACGCGGGAACCTTGGCGAAGAGTTGGATGGGCGATGGATTGCCGGCAGACGGCGCGGCCGGCGGCTCTTCAAGCGAACGCCAGACGGCGACGCGCTTGATGCCGGTCATGCTCTTGCCGGCGGTCGTCAGAGACGGGTAGCCCCACGACAGGAGAACTTTGGGACCACGCTGTGCTACAAGAAGATCGGTCGTCGCTTTCGGGATGACCGGGATAGGTGGATGTGGATCGCCGCGTTTGCCGCAGGCCACGAGAGCGAACAGAAGCAACACCGCGATTTTTCTCACCGGCGCGGAATTCTAACGGACAGGAAGCCTCATGTGCGGAATCATCGGATATGCCGGCACGCGTGACGTCGTGCCGGTCCTCATCGGCGGACTCAAAAAACTCGAATATCGCGGCTACGACAGCGCCGGAATCGCGGTCATCGACAGCGACGGCGTCCAGGTCGTTCGCGCCGAGGGGAAGCTCTCGAACCTCGAAGCGAAACTGAACGAGCGGCCGCTCCACGGCACGTTCGGCATGGGCCACACCCGCTGGGCCACGCACGGCAAACCGAACGAGAACAACGCCCATCCGCACCGCGACTGCAGCGGAAAGGTCGTGGTCATCCATAACGGCATCATCGAGAACTTCCTCCCCATCAAGCAGCGGCTGCAGAAAACGGGACATGAGTTCAAGACCGAGACGGATACAGAGGTCGTGGCTCATCTCATCGAAGAAAACATGAAGGATGGGACGAAGTTCGTCGATGCCGTCCGCAAGACGCTCAAGGAGCTCGAAGGCCACTACGCGCTGGTGATGATCGACGGCGGGGATCCCGGCACGATCGTGGCCGCGAAGCAGGGACCTCCTCTCGTGGTGGGCCTCGGCGACAACGAGAACTTCATCGCCTCCGACGTCGCGCCGCTTCTCGCTTATACGCGCGACGTCATCTATCTCGAGGATGGCGAATACGCCGTCGTCGATCAGCACCAGGTCTCGGTCTTCGATCAGCACGATCAGCCAATCGACCGCGAGCCGAAGCGGATTCTCTGGGATGCCGTGATGGCCGAGAAAGAAGGCTATCGGCATTACATGCTCAAGGAGATCCACGAGCAGTCGCGCGCCGTTCGCGACACCTTCACCGGCCGGATGTTCGAGGAGTCAGGGGAGATTTTCTTCAACGATCTGCAGTTCACGCCGGACGAATGGGCGAAGATCCGCAAGGTTCACATCATCGCCTGCGGCACGTCGTGGCACGCCGGTCTGGTCGGCAAGTTCCTGCTCGAGGAGGCGGCGCGCATCCCCATCGAGGTCGATTACGGCTCGGAGTACCGCTATCGCAATCCGATCATCGACGAGAACACCCTGGTCATCGGCGTTACGCAGTCGGGTGAGACCGCCGACACGATCGCCGGGATGCAGGAGGCCAAGCGGCGCGGCGCGAAGCTGATCACGATCTGCAACGTCATCGGCGCGGCGGCCACGCGCATGTCGGACGGCGTGATCTACACCAATGCCGGGCCGGAGATCGGCGTGGCCTCGACGAAGGCCTTCACGACGCAGCTCACCGCCTTCTACCTCCTGGCGCTCTACATCCGCCAGCTCCGCGGCGATGACGTCGACGATCGCCGCTACGCCATGCACGAGCTGAGCGTGATCCCGCACAAGATCGAAGACATCCTGGCCAAGCAGGAGAAGAACATCGAGGCGCTGGCGCACAAGTATGCGAAGTCGCAGGATTTTCTCTTCCTCGGCCGTGGCGTGCATTATCCGATCGCCCTGGAAGGAGCGCTCAAGCTCAAGGAGATCTCCTACATCCACGCCGAGGGCTATCCGGCCGGGGAGATGAAACACGGACCGATCGCGCTCATCGACGAGAACCTGCCGGTCGTCGCCATCGCCACGCACACACCGGTGTACGAGAAGGTCGTTTCCAACCTGCAGGAAGTGAAAGCGCGCGACGGCAAGCTGATCGTGATCTGTGACGAAGGCGACGAGGCCATGCGCAACTTCGCCGACGACGTGATTGAGATCCCCTGGACCATCGAGCCGCTCCAGCCGATCCTCTCGGTCATCCCGACGCAGCTCCTGGCTTACTACATCGCCTTGCGGCGGGGATGCGACGTCGATCAGCCGAGGAATCTGGCGAAGAGCGTGACGGTGGAGTAAGCGCGGTTGCGGGGTCTCGGGGTTGCGCGGTCTCGGGGTGGTTCGATTTCAACGGCGGCGTTTCGTTCACACACCACGAGACCGCGCAACCGCGAGACCCCGAGACCCATGACTGACATGACCGCGCTCGTCTACCGCCCTCCCTACGACTGGACCGCCATCCTCGCCTTCCTCCGACCGCGCGCCTTCGCCGGCGTGGAGACGGTCAGCGCCGATGCCTACGAGCGTGAGGGTGTGCGCGTAACGCATGACGCGGTCAACCACGCGGTTATCGTCAGCGACCCATCGAAGGGGGAACAGGTGCGGGCGATGTTCGACATCGATGCCGACATCATCGCCATCGAGAAACGTTTCGCGCGCGACCCGATGCTCGGTCCGCTCGTCCGCGGGCATCGGGGCATTCGCGTGCCCGGGACGTGGGATCCGTTCGAGATGGCCATCCGGGCCATGGTCGGGCAGCAGATCAGCGTGGCCGGCGCGACGACGATCATGGCCCGCATCGCCTCGCGTCACGGCATCACTCCCGAGTCGCTCATGCGTGCGCGGACGAATCCCGGGATGCCCCAGGCGCGCTGGAACTCCATTCGCGGTCTGGCCCGTGCGGTGGCGCGCGGCGAGGTGACCTTCGAACGGGGAGCGACGCTGGAGGAATCGATCGCCAGACTGACCGCGCTGCCGGGCATCGGCCCATGGACGGCGCACTACGTCGCCATGCGCGCCCTCCGCGAGCCCGATGCGTTTCCGCACGGCGACCTCGTTCTCCGCAGGGCGGCCGGCATGACCAGCGACCGGGAGCTGCTGGCGCGCGCCGAGGCGTGGCGGCCGTACCGGGCTTATGCGACGATGTTGCTGTGGAGAAGCCTGGCTTGAAGTACAGCTACGTGGACACCCCCATTGGCGCGATTCTCGTCGCTGGCGATGGCACTTCCATCATCGAAACCTACTTCGCCGGTGCTCGGCCGAAGCCGGATTGGATTCGCGATGACGAGGCCTTCGCCGAAGCGGCCGCCCAGTTGCGCGCGTACTTCACCGGCGATCGAAAAGCGTTCGATCTCCCGCTAGCGCCACGCGGCACGGAGTTTCAGCGGTCTGTCTGGAGCGCACTGCTCGAGATTCCGTATGGGCAGACGACGACCTACTCGGCGATTGCCGAAACGATCAGCCGGCCGGCTGCGGTGCGGGCCGTCGGAGCGGCAAATGGCGCCAATCCGATCCCGATCATCATTCCGTGTCATCGCGTCATTGGAGCGAACGGCTCGTTGACCGGATTCGGGGGAGGGCTCGACGTCAAACGTCAGTTGCTCGCGCTCGAGGCCCGCGTGGCCGGACAAACGCTTTTCTGAGTGGTTCGGCGTAAACTTTGCGGCATCCATGATTCTTCTTCCCATCGGACGCGATGATGCCGTCATCCGCCGCCATGCGTGGGTTTCCTACGCCATCATCGCCCTGAATATCGTCGTCTGGCTGGCGATGGCGGTGTTCGACTCGACGGGCGGCAATGCCGCCGTTGAAGAGCAATGGATACGGACCATGCGCTTCTACATCGCACATCCGTACCTGCACTTGCAGCCGTCGATCGAGAACCTCGTTCCCGCTTCGTTACAGGCGCGCATCGCCGCCTCGGCCACCCCGCCGGCGGCATCGGTCGACGTCCCGGGTGAGCAGTCGACGTTTGATGGAATGGCGCAGGAGCTCTTGCGCGCATACCGCGCACTGCCGCGGATCCGCTTCGGATACGTCCCTGCCGAGGGAGGGGCCGCTCACATTTTCACGTCGATGTTCATCCACCTCGGATTCCTGCATCTTTTCGGCAACCTGCTCTTCTTTTTCATCAGCGGGCCGTTTGTCGAAGATGTCTTCGGCCGTCCGGTTTTCACCTTCCTCTATTTCAGCGGTGGTGTGGCAGCAACGCTCTTTTTCGCGGCCAATCATCCGACCAGCACCGTCCCGCTCGTCGGCGCCTCGGGCGCGATCGCCGCGGTGATGGGCGCATACCTGGTCCGTTTCTTCACCTCCAAGGTCGAGTTCATCTTCATCCCGTTTCTGCTGCGGTGGCGGTGGAACTTCCGCTTCCACGTACCGGCCTTCATCGTCCTGCCGCTCTGGTTCGCGCAGCAGTTTTTTCAGACGGCGACCGAGACGTCCGGCGGCGGCACGGCCTTCTCCGCGCACGTCGGTGGCTTCCTGTACGGCGTAGGCTTCGCACTAGTCATCAAGCTCATCGGCTTCGAGGAGAGGTTCGTCATTCCAGTGGTTGAGCAGGAAACGACGTGGAACGCCGATGAGCGTCTGGTCAAGGCGGTTGCCGCCAAGGATGCCGGAAACATCGACGGTGCGCGTACGGCGGTCCACGCGCTGTTGATCGAGCAGCCGCGCAACATCGACGCGTTACGTCTCGCCGTCGACACGGCGGCCGACGACCGGGAGCGCGACGGGTATGCCACACGCCTCTTGACGCGCGACATCGAAGAGAAATACGACGACCTGGCCATCGATCTCATTCACGAGCTGCAGAGGGAACGGCTGCCGCGTTTCCTGACGCGCGCGGCGCAGTTCGCGGAGCGGCATGGCCACCGCAATCTTGCGATCGTCCTTTACGAGTCGCTATGCGACATCGAGACGACGGGCCCGAACGCCATTGGCGCCCTCGTCAAGCTCGGCACGTTGCGCAAAGCGGCAGGCGATACGTCCGGGGCGCGCGACGCACTGACGAAGGCGCGCCATCATCCCGAATGCTCGCCGGAGTGGGCCGAGAACGTTGACGCGAAACTTGCGGCAATGATGTGACGTCAGCCGCGCAGAATCCACCCACCGCCCAAACACAGATCCCCGTCGTAGAACACGACCGCCTGACCCGGGGCGACAGCCCGCAGCTTCTGCGCGAACTGCACACGCGCGCGGCCGTCAGCAAGCGGCGTAACCGTCGCGGCGACGTCGGCCGAGCGGGAACGAACGCGCGCCTGGATCTCGATCGGTCCGGACGGCGGCTCGCCGATCCAGTGGACGCGCTCGGCGATCAGCTCGTCGCGCTCCAGATCGGACGCTTCGCCGACCACGACGCGCCTGGTGAAGGGGTTCACGTCGACCACGTACATCCGCTCGGCCGTTCCGCCGACGGCGAGACCGCGTCGCTGGCCGATGGTGAAGTGGTAGTAACCGTCGTGCGTCCCGACCACGTTACCGTCGACGTCGACGATCTCCCCGGCCCCGTCGCCCGGCGCCATCGCTGCCTCGCGCTCGACGATGGCGGCGTAGCTGTCTTTCCGCGGCACGAAGCAGATCTCGTACGACTCCTTCTTGCGCGCTACCACCAGACCTGCCTCCTCGGCGACGTCACGAACTTCCGGCTTGGTCATCTCACCGAGCGGGAAGAGGGCGCCGCCGAGCTGTTCCTGCGTCAGCTCGAAGAGAAAGTACGACTGATCCTTGGCCAGGTGCAGCGCCTTGCGCAGCTCGTAGCGGCCGGCGGCATCGCGCGTGATGCGGGCGTAATGGCCGGTGGCGATCTTCTCCGCGCCGATGGCGCGCGCCTTCTCATGAAAAAGGTCGAATTTCACGTGGGTGTTACAGAGGACGCAAGGGCTCGGCGTCAGGCCGCTCAGGTACGATTGAACGAACGGCGTGATCACCTTTTCATGAAAATTCTGTTCGAGGTTCAGGGTGAAGTGGGGAATGTCGAGCTTCCAGGCCACGCGGCGCGCGTCGGCAAGGTCGTCGATCGTGCAGCATCCGCCGTAGGCGGTATCGGCGTTGGCGAGGTTGTCGTACATCTGCATCGACAGACCGACAACCTCGTGTCCGGCAGACTTGAGGATGTACGCGGCGGTCGACGAATCGACCCCGCCCGACATGGCTACGGCGACTTTCACGGCCTTGCCAGAAGCACCCGCGGAGAGCGTGATATTCCGTCAAGGCATCTGTTGTGCATGTCTCCGTTCCGTGGTCCAAACCGGTGAAGATGTGGCGAACGAACCTCCGTACTGTGTACTTGTCGTCGATGACGACCCCAGCATCCGCCGCATGATCGTGGCGGCACTCAAGCGAGACGGCTACGTCTTCCAGGAGGCTCCAAACGGGAAGGATGCGCTCGACCTCATGCGACGCGAGCACCCGAACGTGGTGGTGCTCGACCTGATGATGCCCGTCCTCTCCGGATGGGACGTACTTCAGGCTCGCGAGCTCGAGCCCGATCTGAAGAAGATCCCGGTCATCATCATCAGCGCCAATCGCGCGCCCGAGGTCGCCACGGCGGTCGACAAAGGCATCTGCGCTTTCCTGCCCAAGCCGTTCGACATCGGTGCACTGAGCGCGCTGGTGCGAAGCTGCCTTCCATTGGACAGCCCGGCGCGTACTGCTATCCCTCCCCTGGCTAACGAGGCCAAAGCGCCCGCCTGCTGAGCCCTGCTACCATTCACGCCATGTGGGTGTGCATCATCATGGGCAGCGATTCCGATGCCGAGGTCATGGCGCAGGCGTGCGCGGCCCTCGATGAGATGGGCGTGGCGTACGAGATGAAGGTCGCCTCGGCGCACCGAAGTCCCGAGCGGACGAAGCAGGTCATCACGGACGCCGAGCGCGACGGCGCGGGGGTATTCATCGCCGGCGCCGGAATGGCAGCGCATCTGCCGGGCGTGGTTGCCTCATTCACCACGAAACCGGTCATCGGCGTCCCGCTGGCCGGAGGGGCGCTGCAGGGCATCGACGCCCTGTTTGCGGTCGTGCAGATGCCTCCGGGGATTCCCGTGGCCACAGTCGCCGTCGGCGGCGCCCGAAACGCCGGCATTCTCGCGGCGCAGATCATCGCGCTGACGGATGAGGGCCTCGCGGCGCGGTTGCGCGAACAGCGGGTCTCGATGGCGGAGGCGGTGGCGCAGAAGTCGAAGAAGGTCGAGCGGTCGACCAGACCGTAGATGATCGTGGATCCGTAGATTAGTGGATTCGTAGATCAGGCCGGCCGCGACTGTCTCCTGATCGACGAATCCACTAATCTACTGCTCCACTTCTTCATGTCCGACCACCACCATCATCACGAGCCCGGCAGCGCGGTCGTATCGCGCAAGCTGATCATCGCTTCGACTGCCACCGCGGTCTTCGTCGCGGTCGAAGTGACCGTCGGTATACGCGCCAACTCTCTGTCCCTCATCGGCGACGCGCTGCACAACGTGACCGATACGCTGGCGCTCCTGCTGGCTTTGTTCGCGGTACGCGTGGAGCGGCGGCCGGCCACGAGCGCGAAATCGTACGGATGGCATCGCGCCGGGGTTCTGGCGGCCTTCATCAACGCCGGCGCGCTGGCGGCGTTCACGATCTTTCTTTTCGTCGAGGCGGCGCAGCGGCTGCGCGCCCCTGCCGGCGTGAACAGCAAGGCCATGCTCGTCACGGCCGCCGCGGCGTTGGTTCTCAACGGCTCGATCACACTCTGGCTTCGCGGCCATGGCCGGCACGATCTCAACATCCGCGGCGCCGTGCTTCATATGCTCGGAGACGCCCTCTCCTCGGTGGGCATCATGGGCGCGGCGATCCTGATCGGAGTCACCGGCGAACAGTTCTGGGACCCGGCCGTCTCGATTGCCATCGGTGTGCTGATCCTCTGGAGCAGTTGGGGGATTCTGCGCGAAGCGATCAATCTGTTGCTCGAGGGGACGCCCGCCGGAATCGATCCGGACGAGGTGACCCGCGCCATCGCAGCGCTCGAAGGTGTCGACGGCGTTCATCACCTCCACATCTGGGCCCTCGGTCCATCCAGGCCGGCGCTGTCATGTCACCTCATGGTCGGCGACATTCCGGTACGGTCGACAGGCAATGTCCTGGCGCAGGTCAACGAGCTGCTGGCCCACGAGTACGGCATCGCCCATACGACGATCCAGTTCGAGTTCGCCAATTGCGATACCGACGATCCGTATTGCGTCCCGTACGGGGAGGCGTAACACTGCGCTGCGGCGCGTTGTCTGCGGCTTCGCCGCGTTGTCGGTTGATTGCGCTTCGCGCGTTGTCAAAACCCGAAAACAACAGACCACGCGCGGCGCGCAGACAACCGACAACGCGGCGAAGCCGCAGACAACGCGCCGCAGCGCAGTTACATCTTCGCGCGCAGCGCCGCTTCGTGTGCACGCGCTCTCTCGAGCGCCTTTTCGAGGTCGCGGACGACTTCGCTCGCGGAGGCCAGCAGCGATTGCAGCGCCACGCGCTCGGCGCTGGCATCGTGGATTTCGGTGGCACCGGCGACGAAGGGATCGTCCGTGTGATCGGGCTCGACGTCGACGGCCACCATGGCGCCGAACGGATCGTCTTCTTCCGCCGCCGCGACGTCGATCGGCTCGACGTCGAATGGCGACACCGTCACCGTCTCGTCGGCATCGAACGTCGATTTCATCGACAGCTTCGGGGTCCCTGCCGACGCCGCCGTGACGCCCGACTTCGCGGTCATGTCCGGCGCGCCGAGCTCCGGCTCCTCGTGCAGCGTTGTGTCGACGTTGTTCTTGAGATTGTCGAGGATGCGCGCCACGGCGGCGCGGAGCGTGGCCGTGACACCGGCGCCGTTGATCGCCGACGCCTCGACGGTCGGGACACCGTTCGGATTCAGGTACTCGTTCATCGCCTCGACGGAGTCGACGTTCGGCAGATCGCGCTTGTTGTACTGGTAGACCAGAGCCACCTTCCGCGGATCGATGCGGTTGATGCGGAGGTTCGCCTTCAGATTCTCCAGGCTGTCGAGATTGGAGTCGCGCATCGACGACTGCGAGTCGGCCACGAATACGACGCCGTCGGCGCCGCGCAGGACCAGCTTCCGCGTGGCGTCATAGAAGACCTGGCCGGGCACGGTGTAGAGCTGCACGCGCACTTTCTGGCCGCCGATCGTGCCGAGCTCCATCGGCATGAAGTCGAAGAAGAGGGTGCGGTCGGTCTCCGTCGACATCGAGATCATCTTGCCCTTGTTATCGAGCTTCGGATTCCCGTAAATCTTCTCCAGGTTCGTCGTCTTGCCGCAGAGTCCAGGCCCGTAATAAACGAGCTTGACCGTCACCTCGTTGATCGCCTTGTTGATGAGGACCATGGAGATGGTTAGCTTACTACGAGGTCGCGGCCGGGTCTCGCGGTTGCGCGGTCTCGCGGTGGAGGGTTGCTGAGTTGCTGGGTTGCTGAGTTGCTGAGGTCGTGTCACAGCTTCCAGTTACCGCCCGGGAACTAGCAGCAGCAGCTCCGTACCAAGCGCACCAAGCAACTCAGCAACTCAGCAACCCACACGCCGCGAGACCGCGCAACCCCGAGACCGCGCAACCCCATCCGCGATATCCTTTCCCCATGTCCCGCAAAGAGCTGTTCGAAAAAGTGTCGATGGAGCAGATCATCGGCGTCGTGCGCGAAGAAAGCGTCGAGGCCGCGGAGTCGGTCGCCGAGGCGTATGCGCGGAATGGGATACGCATCCTCGAGGTGACGTTGACGACTCCTGACGCCTTCAACCTCATCTCCCGATTCGCGCAGACATACGCGGCGCTGGACGTCGTCATCGCCGCGGGGACGGTGCGGAACGGGAACGATGCCGCGCAGGCACACCGTGCCGGCGCGCAGATCATCGTCTCGCCGCACACCGACCTTCGCGTGATCGAGTACGCCGCCGAAAACGATCTCCTCTGCGTCGCCGGCGCGGGAACCGCCACGGAGATCATTCGCGCCTGGGAAGCCGGCTGCGACATCGTGAAGGTCTTTCCCGCACTCTATCTCGGCGGGCCCGATTACATCCGCACCCTGCGCGGCCCGATCCGCGATGTGGCGCTGCTGGCGGGCGGACCCGTGCCACTCGACACCATCGAAAGCTATCTCGACGCCGGTTGCATCGCCGTCAACCTCGGCGCGTCGCTGGCCGTGCCTGACCTGGTGAAGAGCGAGCAGTGGGAAGAGATCGGCCGCCGTGCCCTGCTGGCAACCTCGATCGTGCAGTCTCGAAACGCGGACGTCGAGTCCGACGTCTACGTCCACTGACGTGAGCGGGTTGATTCAGAAGGCGTACCTCGTTCCGGGGCAACCGCACATTCTGCTCGCGCCCGACCGCAACCCCGGGTGGGCGTCCCTCAAGCAGAGCTACGAGGCGATCGGCCGGGAAATCGAACGCTCCGGCGCTGAATTGATGCTGCTCTATTCGACGCAGTGGTTCTCCGTCATCGGCCATCTTTTCCAGACTGCCGCGAATCCTCAATGGACGCTCGTCGACCAGAACTGGTACGAGCTGGGAGAGATCCCGTACTCGTTCCGCGTCGATCCAGAGTTCGGAAAACTCTACGCCGGCGTCTGCAAGGATCTGGGCATGCAGACAGCGACCGTCGACTATCACGGCTTTCCGATCGATACCGGTACCGTGGTGGCGCTGAAGCTTCTCAACCCGAACAATGCGGTCCCCGCCTCGATGGTGTCGTGCAACATCTACGCGGAGCGCGACGAGACGCGCGCCCTCGGCCGCGCCGCCCGCACCGCCATCGACCGCTACGGCAAAAAGACGATCGTCGTGGTGGTCTCGAATCTCTCCAACCGCTATGAGGTCGGCGAGATCGATCCCGCCCACGACCACATCTCGTCGTCGAAGGACGATGAGTGGAACCGCAAGATCCTGGAGATGCTCGGCGAAGGGCGGCTGGAGGATGTGGCCCAGGTGGCTCGCGAGTTTGGCCGCGAGGCCAACGCGGACATGGGCTTCAAGGCCATCTGGTGGCTGGCCGCGCTGGCCGGCGAGAATAACAAGTACGACGGTAAGGTCTGGGACTACCAGCCGGTCTGGGGCACGGGGAACGCCCTGGTCGAGCTGACGCCCAACCCGCTCAAAGAGCTCGACTTCGAGAAGGAATTCGACGAAGGGCCGGTCGAGGCAGGAACGGGACTGGAGTCGCACAATGTTGCCGAAGCCGGCCCGGATGCAGGCCGCACCAGCGAGATGTCGTCACAGGAAGAGTGGCCGGAGGACCGAGCGGCCCCGATCATGGCGGCCGGTGCCGCGTCCCCGGTCGGTGCCTATCCACACGCCCGCCGCGTCGGCGATCTGCTGTTCCTTTCCGGCATCGGGCCGCGGCGTCCGGTCACGAATGAGATCCCCGCCGGAATCGAGGCCCAGACCCTGGCCACGATCGACAATGTCCGGGCTATTCTCGAAGCTTCGGGCAGCTCGCTGGAGAAAATTCTCGATGTGACTGTCTATCTCACAGACATGAAAGGCGACTTCGAGCGGTTCAACCGCGTCTACGCCGAGGTCCTGGGGAAGATTCAACCGACGCGGACGACCGTCGGTGTCGACTCGCTGCCCACACCGATCTCGGTCGAGATGAAGATCATCGCCTCCGCACGATGAGTCTCATCGACATCTCGCCTCTCATCGACGCCGGCATCAATGTCTGGCCGGGCGATACACCGTTCGTGCGGACGGTCAACACCGACATGCACGCCGGCGCGAACCTGACACTCAGCGACGTCCGCACCACGCTGCACGTCGGCGCGCATGCCGATGCGCCGAGCCACTACATCACCGACGGTCCCGACATCGCCTCGCAGCGCCTCGATCTCTACCTCGGACGCTGCGTCGTGGTCCATATCGACGTCGCCCGCGGCGAGCGGATCATGCCCGATCATGTCGCCGACAAGATCGAGGCACTCTCCGCCCCGCGTGTCCTTTTCCACACCGGTACGTTTCCCGATCACAACCGCTGGAACAACGACTTCGCCAGCCTTTCGCCTGAGCTGGTCGACGATCTCTACCACCACGGTGTGCGTCTGATCGGCATCGACACCCCCTCGGTCGATCTATTCGACTCAAAGAGCCTCGAAGCGCATTACGCCTTCGCCCGGAACAACATGGCCATGCTCGAAGGACTGTTGCTCGAGGGCGTCGCGGAAGGGGAGTACGAGCTGATCGCGCTACCGCTCCGGATCAGGTGCGCCGACGCCAGCCCCGTGCGAGCGGTGTTGCGGACGTTGTGAGGCTTCGTCATCTTTCATTCGAAATCGTCATCTTTCATTCGAAATCGTCGTCCTGACAGTCGTTCGTAGACAACCATCAACCTCTCCGCGGCCTGCTCATACCCGAAACGCTCCGACTGTTCGTACGCCCGGTGACGCAGCTTCACGATGTCACCGCGCGAGATGGCGATCACTTTCGAGGCGGCCGCGTCCGAGGTCCCGGCATCCGCGATCAGTGAGGGAGTGAGGTCGCCCAGCAGCGCAGGCATCCCCTCGATCGGGAACGTAACCGGTACGACGCCGCAAGCCATCGCTTCGAGCACGGCACGATGTCCTTCGTCGGAACCGCGCGCGGTAAAAAGAAGGACATCCGCGGCGCGATAGTGGTCGGCGAGATCGTCCTCGTGATAGCCGGCCCAGATCACGTCGATGCCCAGGTCGCGAGCGAGAGCTTCCAGCACCGGGCGATGCTCGCCGTGACCGACGATCATCAGACGCGCGTTGGCGATCTCCCGCCGTACAGCCGCGTAGGTTCGCAGCACCTCTTCGAAGCCACGGTCCTTGGAGAGCTTGCCGATGGCCAGCAACAGCAAGTCGTCGGACCCGACGGCGTAGTGGGCGCGGACATCGCGTCCGGTGGGGGTGAATTGACGCTGATCGATCGGTGGCGGCGTAAACACCGGCGCGCGCCCTCGGATCGGCGAGGCATCGGCGAACGAGTCGTTGATGATGCAGATACCGGCCGCTCGGGCGATCAGCCATCGCGTGAGCGGATCGCCGCGCAGCACGCGCCGCGCGTGAAACGTCCGCACGATCGCGCTCCTCGCTCCCCGCACCGCGAATTGCGCCAGCCAATGGTCGTAGGTGAGGTGGGCGTGGACGATGTCGAAGCGGTGATGGTCGATGAGCCGGCCGAGCGTATCGACCGTGCGGGCAAAGGAGAAAGGGTTCTGCGCTCTGGCGATGATGGGGTGCGCGAAGTCGTGGTGTCCGATCTTCTGCTGCAGCTTATAACCGCCGACATAGGCGTAATGCGCGTCGATGCCCGACTGGCGAAGCGCCTCGGTTTCGGCGAACGCCGGAGCGGCGGCGCCGGTCCATCGGTTGCCGGCAGCGAGGTGAAGAACCTTCATGCGGCGGCGATGGTACACTCCGCGCCGCCATGGCAATCCAGCCCCAACTCCTCGAAATCCTGGCCTGCCCGATCTGCAAAGAGGAGGTTCGGCCCGTCCCCCTTTCGGAAGCGCGGCGCGTCACCGTGCGCGACAAATTCCGCGACAAGATGCGCGGCGAGGAGTTGGTCGTCGAAGAGGGTCTGCAGTGCGTGAAGTGTCACCGCGTCTATCCCATCGTCAGCGACATCCCGGTGATGCTCGTCGACGAAGCGTTCGAAGAAGCGTGACGCCCGCCCGTGTTCCTCGCCCGACGTCTCGGCCTTCCTGAAGAGACGCCCCAGCCGGTCGCGCTGGCGGTGCTCTTCTACGTCGGCCATCTCTTCTGCGCCGGCTGGGTGGCCTCGTCCGAGATTTTCGCGTTCGCGACGATGGCCATGGTCGGCTATCTCATCTATCGGCGCGTGTTCACCCCGTCCTTTCACATCCTCTACGTTCCGCTGGCGCTCTACGGCCTCGATTCGACGATCTCGGCGTTTGTCGCGGGCCGTCACATTCACTCGTTTGGCGAGGGAGCGCTCTGGGGAAAAATACTGCTCTTTCCCGCGGCGCTGATCCTCTTTCGCAACGTCCCGCGCAGCCGTGACGCCGCCATCAGGATGTTCCTCATCTTCGGCGTGTTCTCGTCGGGGTATGGCTTTGTGCAGTATTTCGCGCTCACGTCACATCACGATCTCGAGCATCGGATCACCGGCCCTTCGGCCCATGTGATGACTCTTTCCGGCCTGCTGCTGCCGGTCGCTCTCGTGTTTCTCGTGCTCTGGATTTACGACATGCGCAATATATTGCTCGCGATCGGGGTCGTAACGACTCATTTCGCGCTACTGCTCACGTTCACGCGCAGCGTGTGGCTCGGCTGGATCGTGGCGGTATCGGTCCTGCTCGCTCTGAAGTGGCCGAAGGCGTTGGCCTGGGTGGTCCCGGTGGCGATTCTCGTGATCAGCTTCGCCCCGCTTCCGTTCTTCAGCAGGGTCATTTCCAGCTTCGACGTCCGGCAATCGTCCAACCTCGATCGCATCCGGATGGCCGAGGCCGGCATCGAGATCATCAAAGACTACCCATTGTTCGGTGTGGGCCCGGCCAACGTCAAAGAGATTTACCCGCTTTACCGCAAGCACGATGCGCCGCGGTTCCGTATCCCTCATCTACACAATAACTTCATCCAGCTCTGGGCGGAGCGCGGCGTGCTCGCTCTGGTGGCCTACCTCTTCCTCCAGTTCCTTTTCCTGCGGCAGTGTGCCCGGGCGTGGGGGGGGCCGGCGACGAAGTTTGCCGAGATCGGGGTCGCGGTCGCGGTCGCTTTGGCCTCAGCGGGGCTGTTCGAGTTCAATTTCGGCGACACCGAGGTCTTCTGGATGCTTCTGGACGTGTTCGCCATCGTCATCGCCTTCCTCGAACGGCCTCAGCCGTCGAATGAACCTCTCCCGGCGCCTGTTCTGGAAACAGGTCCGTAACCTTTCCAGAATGCCTGCGTCGAATAAGCGAGATCGGGAGATGAAACACCTGAGCGATCAGGAGTTGATGAGCATCGTTCAGGCGGGCGACTTCACTCCCGCGTCTGAAATTTACGATCGTTATTCGAGTCGAATCTACAACTTCGCGTACCGCTTCCTGAGAAACAGCGAGGCGGCTGAAGACGCGACGCAGGAAGTCTTCGTGAAGATGCTCAGACATGCAAACCAGTTCCATGGTGGGGCCAAACTGTCGACGTGGCTTTTCTCCATCACGGCCAACCACTGCCGTGATTACCTGAGGAAGTCCGAGAACAAGGCGAAGGAAGGGGAGGATGTCCTGGTCACTCTTCCGGCGTCGGCGGAGCTCTCTCCGGAGCGTCATCTGCAACGGCGCGAGGACGAAAAACGGATTCAAGAAGCGCTGACGCTGCTCTCACACGACCAGCGCGAGGCGATTGTTCTTTCCCGCTACCAGGGGCTGTCGTACGCCGAGATCGCACAGATCGCCGGCTGCTCGGAGGGAGCGGTGAAGACCAGGGTGTTCCGCGCCATGGAAGTGCTGAAGAGAGCGCTCACCGGCGATTCCCGTGGAGGTGACCGATGTTTGACTGCGATGCCATGAGAGAAAACATGCCGCTGCTGCTGACCGAGTCTCTCGACCCGGTGCAGCGCGAGCTGACGCATCAGCACATTGAAACGTGCCCGATCTGCGTCGCTGAATGGTCCGCGTACAAAGAGACCTGGCGGATTCTCGATACGCTGCCCGAGGTTGCGGTACCGCCGCGGGTGAAGCAGCGCTTCCTGGCCGAGATTTCCCCGGCGACAGCGATGACAAATGTCGTTCCGTTCCGGCGCGGTCGTACCGCGCGCTGGCTGGCGCAGGCCGCGGCGGTCGTGATCGTCGGAAGCAGCGCGTTCTACGCCGGCCATCGCGTCGCACCGCGCACCCAATTGGCTCCGACGCCGGCCCAGGTGACGGCGATCCAGCAGGCCATGCAGCCTGCCGCTCCCTTTTACTCGATCGCCGAATCGCGCGTCCTGCCGGCCGCGTCGATCAGCCCGCAGATCGAAGGGCGGCCGGACATCCAGAACGTGCAGTTCAGCGACGCGTCGCCGCTCAACCAGCAGATCGGCGTCTCCTTCGACATCACCTCGCACGTGACGGTCACCGGGCGGCCGACGGACAAGAGCATGGTCCGCCTGCTGCGCTACGTTCTGGAGAACGAAGATCGCGAATCACCGTCCCGTTCCCGGGCCATCGACTGGGTCCGCGCCACCTATGCGCACGTCGGCAATCCCGACCCCGAGATCACCGAGGCGCTGGCGAATGTCCTGCGCAACGACCAGCACCAGGGGGTGCGCATCAAGGCCGCCGACACGCTTCAATCATTGCAGTCGACGATGACCGACGGCACGCGCGATGCGCTCGTCGAGGCACTGAAGAACGATCCCAACCCGGCCGTCCGCATCAAGGCGGTCGAGGCACTGGCCAAGCTCGCCCGCAGCGGCGTGGCACTCGATCCCGACATGGTCGACACGCTGCGCAGGAAAGCGTCACAGAACGACGAAAATGTATACGTCCGCGTCAAGGCGGCGGAGGCACTGAGCAGCATTCAGCCCCGATGAGATCCCGATGAGACCGATGCTTCGAATTTCACTCGCCGCCGTGGCGCTGCTCTCCGCGACGCAGCTCTTCGGCGCCACCTTCGCCGCGAGCAACCGCGTTGTCCGTGAGTTTACGATCGATCCCTCCGGATCGGTGTGGATCGACAACCCCTTCGGCAGCGTCGATGTGATCGGCGGCGAAGGGAACATGGTTTCCGTCACCGTCGACCGTGTCATCACCGCGCCGGACGCTACGTCGTTGAAAGAGGCATCGGACAACATCGGGCTGAGCTTCGAAGGCGACCCGAAGGTCCGTCTCATGCGGACGCTGCTGCCGCCGGGGCGCAACGCGCGCTGGACGGCCGCCGTCAACTACGTCGTCCGCGTTCCTCGCAGCCTGAACATCAAGATCGGTTCGAAGCTGGCTGAGCACATCCGCGTGTCGCACGTCAACGGCAGCGTGACCGTCAACGGATTCAGTGGGACGCTGATCATGGAGGGCGTCAACGGAGCCTCCGCGGTCAACATGGTCAATGGCCGCATCATTTACGACTACGCGCAGCAGCCTGTCTCCAAGGCACAGGTGCAGGCGGTGAATGCCGACATCGACATCTATCTGCCTCCCACCTCGAACTTCACCTGGGTGGCGAATACGCTCAACGGCGACATCCTCACGACGTTTGCCGTTCGCTCGGGCCGCTTCTCCGGAACGATTTTCCACGGCATGATTGGCAAGGGCGGACCGACGATCACCACCGAGACGATGATGGGCCGCGTGCTCGTCCTGGCGAAGGGCTCAAATCCGAGTCAGGCGCAGTCGATGCGTCAGAACAGCGCGAATCACCAACCGGTGCCCGGCGACGTGATGCTGCAGCCCAAGCAGATCATCCAACTGCCCTACTTCATCGGTGACTTCACCTCGGTCGCATCCATCGCCGACGTTACGGTCGGTGAAGTTCGCGGCAACGCACGGATCGTAACCGGCGCCGGCGAGGTGGAGCTGGGAGCGGTGTTCGGTCAGTGCAACGTGACGTCGCTGGGCGGTCCCCTGAACCTCGGCGACATCATGGGTGCGCTCTTCGCGCACACCGGCGCCGGTGACATCATCGTACGCGCGGCACGGATGGGCGGGCAGGTGACGACGGACGGCGGCCTCATTCGCGTCATCGTCGCCGGCGGAGCGATGACGCTGCGCTCCGGCGGTGGCGACATCATCGTCCGCCAGGTCTCGGCTGCCATGGACGCGGAGACCACATCAGGCGACATCACGCTCACCGGCGATCCGCATCAGAGAACACTGAAGGTCACCGCCCGTACGATGCAGGGGAACATCATCCTGAACGTCAGTCCCCGCTTTGGAGCGGATATCGATGCCACGATCCTGACCACTGATCCCGAGGTGAACGAGTTCAGCACCGACTTCAACGGCCTGACGGTGCGCCGCGAGCAGGTCGGCAACAAAACGCGCATCCACGCCACCGGCAAGATCAACGGCGGCGGCGAGCGGGTGGAGCTCTACGCGGAAGAAGGCGATATCCAGATCTCCGCGCAGAACATCACCGCCATCAAGTTGGCGGCGCCGAAGCACTAGGGCCGGCACCTACGCCTTGTTCGCTGTCCGCCGCCGTTTCGCGTGCAATCGGTCGATGAGCTTGGTCGTCGAGCGGATCTGTTCGAGGATCTTCTCTTCGAGACCGGCGCCTTTGCCCTTGAAGCTCTTCGCTTTGCGGAAGATGACGCGGGCGCGTTCTTTCTGGCCGCTTTCGAGAAGAGCCATGCCGAGGTGCATGAGGTTCGTGGCGGTCGGTCCGAGGTCGGCTGACTTCGTGAGGAAATCGACGGCATTGCCGAACTCGCGGCGCTTGAAGTAGACCCATCCGAGAGCCGCCAGCGGGAACTGCTTCAGCTCCTTCGGCGAATAACGGAGGGCAAGCTGCGCGGATTCGAGCGCTTCATCGAGGTTCTCTTCCATCTCGGCCAGGTTGTAGGCCTTCTCGTAGTAGGCGATCGACTTGGCGTAGTTCGAGGTGTAGTCGTGCAGCATCTCTTCGAGCGCGCGGTTGGCGTCCTTGAAGTTCCCCTCGGCGCGCAGCGCTTCGACGAGCGTCGTGTACGCGGCGGCGGCGACGACGTCGGTCGGCCGCTGCCGCAACACGCGGCGAGCCGCGGCGATCGCTTCCGTGTTCATTTCGAGATGCGAACAGAGCAGCGCGTACGGCATCAGGATGCTGATGTTGTCGGGATCGACGGCCGAGGCGCGACGATAGTGATCGAGCGCCTCGATGTAGTTCCCGCTCGTGGCCAGGCCCTCGGCGTGCTTGAACTCCTCGGCGGCCGGACCTTCCAGCGGGATGTGGCCGGAGATCCCTTCATAGATCTTCACCGCCTGCTGGTATTCGATCTTGTTGGGATTGAGCTCCAGCGCTTCCTGGAAGCAGTCGATCGCTTTGCGGTTCCAGTTGCGGTCGAGGTAGCAGAGCCCGAGGTGGTAGATCGCTTCCTCATACTCCGGATCGAGTTTCAGCGCGGACTGGAACGCTTTGATGGCGCGCTCGAGCTGGCCCTTGTCGTAGAAGATCGTGCCGAGCAGGTAGTACGCCTGCGGCAATTGCTCGATCTGGATGGCCTTCTCCAGAAACTTCTGCGCGCGGAGCAGCTTTCCCTTGCGCGCGTAGATGGCGCCGAGGGAGAAGTACGGCAGGAAGGATTCCTGCGAGATCTGGATGGCGCGGCGAAGCCAGCGCTCGGCGCCTTTGAGATCCTGCCGTTCATGCAGCAACACGCCGTAGAAGACCGCGGCGTCGAAATGATCGGGCTGCACTTCGAGCGTGCGCTCGAGATAGTGCTTGGCGCGATCGAGATTGCCGTCGTTGAAGAACATCTCGCCGAGGAAGAACGAGAGCTCGTAGTTGTCGCGATCGAGCTTGAAGGCTTCTTCCAGCGCCTTGATGCCGCGATCGGGATCGAAGGCATCGATGGCCGATTCGGCCTCGGCAAGGAGCTGCAGGAAGCGCTCGCGCCGCTCGCCGCGGAAGAGCGACATGATCCGGTCTTTGCGCTCGGTGAAGCGCTGTTTCTTTTCGAGTGCGAGCATCTGCTCGCCCATCTTCGATTCCCAAAGCTCGACCAGCTCGTCGGAGGAGACGACGTTCTTCCGTTCGAGAAGCTCTTTCACGGAAAGGAGACCGGTCTGGTTGATGAAGATCGCCCGCTCGTGTTTCTGCACGGCATCGACGACGCTGCGAATGGCCTCGGCGCTGCGCTTGACGATCTCCTCGAGACCGGAGACGCGCTCGAGCAGATGCTCGTCGAGCGAAACGTCGCCTTCCTCGTCGTACTCTTCGGCCTCGTCCTCTTCGAACGAGCTCACTCCCGAGAGAACGAGAAGCTTCGCCTGGCAGCGGAAGCAATACTCGCGCTCGTCATCATTCAACGCACTGCAGGTCTGGCAAAGCATGTGTGGCCGATTAGAACACCACGGACGCCCTGCGTCATCCCTCAGATTTCAGGGCTTCCGATAGTCGTAGAACCCGCGTCCGCTCTTTCGGCCCAGCCATCCGGCATCGACCATCTTCACCAGGAGCGGACAGGGCCGGTATTTCGGATCGCCGAACCCTTCTTCGAGCACGCGAAGAATGGCCAGACAGACATCGAGTCCGATGAAGTCGGCGAGGGTGAGCGGTCCCATAGGATGGTTCATGCCGAGCTTCATCACGCCGTCGATCGACTCCGGTGTGGCCACGCCCTCGAACAGCGCGAAGATCGCTTCGTTGATCATCGGCATCAACACGCGGTTGGAAATGAAGCCGGGGTAGTCGTTGACCTCGATGGCGGTCTTCCCCATCCGCGCTGACAGCTCCGCGACGCGCGCATAGGTCTCGTCGCTGGTGGCAATGCCGCGGATGACTTCGACGAGCGTCATGACCGGCACGGGGTTCATGAAGTGCATGCCGATCACTTTGTCCGGGCGCCTGGTCGCCGCGGCGATCTTCGTGATGGAGATGGACGACGTGTTCGAGGCCAGGATGCAGTCGGCACCGGTGAGCGAGTCGAGGTTTGCGAAGAGCTGCGTCTTGGCGCCGAGATTCTCGATGATGGCCTCGATCACGATGTCGGCGTTGGCCGCGGCAGAAATGTCACTCGTCGGGCGGATCCGCCCGAGGACCTGCTGTTTGTCCTCCGCGGTCATCTTCCCTTTGTCGACGCCGCGCTGCAGGTTCGTCGCGATCGTCGCCATGCCGCGATCGAGGAAAGCTTCGGCGACGTCGATGAGGGTGACATCGAAGCCGGAGGCCGCGGCGGTGTGGGCAATGCCGTTGCCCATGGTGCCGGCGCCGATCACGACGATTTGTTTCATGGGACCCCTCCAGACGGCGGCGAAGCCTATCACGTTGCAGCAGCACGAGAAGCGGGCGTAAGATCGTCCGTCCAATGGCTTCCAAGTGCTTCATGTGTGGTGTGGCGATCAACCGGGGGATCCTCTGCGAGAAGTGCGATAAGCCGAGAAAACCGAAGGTAGCGGCAAAAGAAACCGAAGCTCCAGCACCTGCCGCGCCTCCGGCTCCGCCCGCACCTCCTCCCCCGAAACAAGTCGGCGAGAGCACTGCCACGCGGCGTTCGGCCGGTCCGGCCACCGCGGCCGCCACCGCACCGGCCCCGGAACCGGAGCCGTTTCCCAAGGCACCGTTGCTGGCGTTTCCGGTCGAGTCGGCCTCGCCTGCCATCACCAGCGTCGCCAACGTCATCATGGCCGCCGGCGCTCCGGCGATCGTGCTCGGTACTGACCGCACGGTAAAGTTCATCACCGAAGAGGCGAAGAAGCTCTTTGGCGTTCCCCAGGCCGACCTCTCCTCGGTCAGACAGATCGAAGCGCTGAGCGGCGCGCGCATCGGCGAGCTGTCGGTTCCGACCTCCACCGCGCTGCGCATCCGCAATCGCAACGTCCTCTTCACACTCGTCCCGATCTCGGGCGGTGCGATGGGGGCGGTGCTGATGTTCCGCGAAGCCGACACGATGAATCCGTCCCACGCGTCGTTCGTGTCGTTTGTGAAGGAAACGGTCTTCACACCGCTGCGATCGCTACGCGAGTCGGTGCTGGCATCGTCGCGCACGCGCCAGCGCGATCCGCTGCTCGAAGATTGGGCGGCAACGATCGACCAGATTCTCTCGTCGCTGGAGATGGCTCCCGAGGTCGAAGAGCCGGCGCCGGCGGCACGGACTCCGAGAGTCGTCGACCTCCTGCACTCGGTAGCCAACCGCTTCGGTCCGTTTGCGGATCTGAAGAGCATCCATCTGCAGATCGATGTGCCGGAGCTGGAAGAGCGGTTCCGCAATCACGAGCAACTCACCGACGCCCTCGGCGTGCTGATGGACAACTCGCTCCACTACGTTCCGCCCGGCGGTCAGGTGGTCATCGGCGTCCGCTGGATGGAGCACAAGGGCAAGCCGCTGCTGCTTTTCTTCGTGATGGACAACGGTCCTGTCGTACCCGAGCCGCTCCGCCAGGCCATTTTCGAGCCGGGCTTCGCCTGGAATCCGCAGGCAGCGGAGCGAACAGGCCGGAGCCTGTTCAAAGTCCGCGAGTTCGCCGCCGCACACGCCGGATCAGTCTGGGTGGAATCGAAGACGGGTAAGGCCTGCACGTTCTTCCTGCGGGTACGGCCTGACGGGGCGAGGTGACGTCCTACGGCGACTGCTACGGGCGTGGCGTCGATCCGCGCTCGCGTCGCCTTGCTCCCATGCGCATTCGAAACTCCTCGAACTTCGTGCGCTGCTCCGCGGTGAGAATCGTCTCGATCTCCTTGTTCGTGGCGTCGATCTCCTGGTGCACCTGAGGGCGGACGCTGCTCATGGCGGCATCGATCTTTGCCCGATGTTTTTCGATGATCTGCTGCACCTGGGTCTTTTGCTGCGGCGAGAGTTGTAGCTCGCGGCCGAGGTTGTCGGCCATCCGATCGGCGGAAAAACGCCCGGCATGGCGGGGAAAGAGGCGCCCGTTGCGAATCAGGTAGAGATGGTCGCCGGCCACCCCGACGAGGATGCCGGCGATGAACGCGACGACGACGACCACGACGGCCGCCATGCGGGTGTTACTCGACACTGAATGTGTCCCCTCCTACCGAGATGTCGACAGTCTGGGTGCTCGTCAGCGCATCGAGCGACGTGACCGGTACGTCGCGGGATTGTTCGAGCCACTGTACGCCCAATGCTGCCACGAGGGCGAGGGTTGCCAGAGAGACGACGACAGGACGAAACCAGCGGGCCAGGACCAGGGCGATGCCGGCCTGCGACTCCACGGCGATCCGCTCGCGGACGCGGGCGGCGATGCGGGTGGCCATCATCTCGTCGGGCTCGAAGCGGAGTTGCCGTGCTTCGGGGCGAAGGCGTTCCAGAAAGTCGTCGTTCTCAATCATTGCTGCCCCCATGGAGGTCTGCCAGTTTTTCCTTCAGTTTTCCGCGAGCGAGCGACAGATGCGAGCGCACCGTCCCCTCGCTCAATCCCGTCATTCTTGCAATCTCAGAGTGCCCGAATTCGTCGACCAGATACAAGCGTGCCACGATTCGCTGCATGGCCGGAAGCGATTCGATGCCTCGGTCGATCCGCTGAGCCAGCTCGTTGGCGATGGCCGGCAGGTCGGCCCGGTCGCGCCGCGCCGCCGGAGCGGCGTCGGTGATCTCCTCGTGCCGGAAACGCTTGCGGTGTTTCATCACGTCGAGCGCGAGATTCGTCACGATGCGGTAGATCCACGGTCCGAACGGCTCCCCGCTCTTGAACCGCCCGACGTTCTCGAAGGCCTTGACGAACGCCTCCTGAGCCAGATCTTCGGCATCGGCGGCATTGCGCACCACTCCCCAGGCGATCGAGATGACCCGCTTCATGTACTTCGAAACGAGGTAATCGTAGGAAGCGGCATCGCCGCCTTTGACGGCGGCGATGGCACGCGCTTCGATCGGGTCTTCGTTTGTTGCGCTTCTCGTCTGCGCCCTCGTTGGTGAGAAAACCAGACGATCGAGCGCGAGGGAGCCGTTGGCGGATCCCTCGAACATCGACGTGGCGTCCATCATCTTCCTACTTGTCGGCGCGCTTGGCCATCCGCTGTTGCAGGAAGTTTGACGCCTTGGACCGCTGCTCGGGCGTCAGCACGTTGAGTGCCTTCGACGCAGCCGTGAGCATGTTCACCTTGATCTGACGCTCAGCGTCGGTCTGCTTGTCGAGCAGGGCCTGCGCTCCGGCGAGGTCGTTCGGATTGGCAAGCAATGCCTGGGCGATGGCCTGCCGCCCGTCACGAAGTGAGGCGCGATACGGTGCATTCTGCGCCCGCAGGTCGGTGAAGATCTTCTTGAGGTCGGTAGCCTGCTGGTCGGAAAGGCCGAGGGCCGCTTTCGCGCCTCGCATGTGACCGAACATCATCATGCTGCTGCCGCCGTGCATGCACCCGTGGCCGAAGCCGGCGCCGCGCATGTGCTGCGCCACCGCAAACGGAACGGCGAGCACGACGATGAGGATCGCCGTTGCCGAGAAAATGAGTGTGCGTTTCTTCATGGGATCTCCCTTGTTTGTATTGCTGCTGACAAAGAGGTTACGACGATACGGAGGGAACGTTGAACATATAATCGGGCTAACTCGATCCGCTCCTATGCGCCCCTTTCTTGCAGCCATGGCTATCGCGGTTGCGGGCCTCAGCTCCGCGCTCGCGCAGCCGCTTGTCTGCCCTCCGGTGGCCGCCGTGGCCGGCCGTCCCTGCGAGACGTTCCACTATCACGTGCAACTGTTCCGGCCGGATACGCGGGAGCTCCTCGAGCTGTACGGAATCAACCAGTTCGCATCGATGGGGGCCTGCGAACGCGCCCGCGACGCCCAGTTCAAACGCAATATGGCCGTCGTCGAGTTCATGCGCGCGCAGCGTCGTGATTGGTGGCAGGCGGATAAATTCGGGCCGTGCCATTGCGACATGACCATCGAGCGGGCCAGTCCGAATGCGCTGAGCGACACCGCCCGGGCGCAGCAGGTTCACGACGCCGAGGAGATCCGCCAGCGCGTTCGCGAGCGCCTTCTGGACGCGAAGGCTCCGCCGGACAGCGAAGTCGTTCGCAATCTCGCACCGCCGCTCAGCACCACGCCACTGATCGGCGGACCGAAGCTCGTTCCGTTGCCGCCGCCCGCGGCGGTCACGACGGTCACGAATTCGCCGGACGATCTGCGAATCACGAAAGCGGTCGACACAACCTCTCCAGCGACGACGTCTCTCGACCTGCCTCTGGTCGAGATCCCGCTGCCGAGCATCACACCACCTCCCGAGGTTGTCGTCCCGACACCGCCGCCGGCGCCCGTACCGCAAGCCGTCACGCCGGCGCCGGCACCAAAACCGGTACCGGCACCAGAAGCGCCTCCTCCAGCACCGCAACCGGCGCTCACGCCGGTTCCCACCGAGCAGGTCGCGGTCGTCGCCGACGAGCCCGAGCCACCTTCGCCGGAAGAAGTCGCCGACGCCTTCGTCCGCTACGAATCGCAGCGCATCCAGAGTGTTCTGAAAGTCAGCAGCAGCATCGGCGACGAGTCGGTCAAGGCACAGGTCCTCGACGCCTGTACGCAGCGGATCCAGCTTCTCTCGAACCTTCGCTCGCTCATCGTCGGCTCCGGCGCGAAGAGCCGCCTGGTCGCCGCCACAAACATGGCCCGGAAAGAGAACGAGCAACTGGCGGTCGTGGAGAAGCTGTTCGGCAGCGATGTACCGCCGCACTGGGCGCCGAAGGATGCCGCCGACGTGATCTTCGATCCAGGCGTGGCCGATGCCGAGCAGGTATTGCGGGACAATGGCTCCTCGGAGCAACAGAAGCGGCATGCGCTCTATGCGCTGCTGTCGACGTCGTCGCCGACCGAGCAGCAGCAGTTGTGGCTGAATTCCGTGATCGAAGGACTGTTGAAATGAAGGCAGAAGGCAGAAGGCAGAAGGCAGAAGTTAGTTGCGATCATTCTCACTTCTGCCTTCCGCCTTCTGCCTTCTGCCTTTTCTTCTGCCTTTTCTTCTGCCTTTTCTTCTGCCTTCTGTTTTCTGCCTTCAGCCTTTCGGCACAGACGACCGCCCCGGCACCAGCTCCGCAACCTCCCGCCGCCTCGGCAGCGATGCCGCCGAGCGAAGAATTCGTGAAGGCCGTCTACTTCGGAAAGAAGTTCGCCGACATGAAGGATTACCCCGCCGCCTATCAGCAGTTCGCAAAGGCGGATGCGCTGCAGCCCGACGTGCCGGGCGTGCTCTACAACATGGGCGTGCTCCTGGCCCGCGCGGGCCGCTTTTCCGAGGCGCAGGCGAAAGTCGATCGTTACAACCAGCTCTTTCCCGCCGGGGCGGAAAAACCGCTCGTCACCAAGCTGCAGCTCGATCTGGAGTTCGAAAGCGAGCTGCAGAAGAAGCGGCAGACGGACGAGGTGTATACCGCCCTCTTTACTCGCGGACGTTTTCTGTATGGCAAAGGCGATCTCATCGCCGCACTGAAGCTCTTTCAGGATGCCGAGCAGCAGCGCCCCACCGATCCGGCCGCCGTCTTCAACCAGGGCGTCGTTTACGAGAAGCTGGGCGATCTGACCAAAGCATCAGAGCGCTTCCATCGTTACGAGGAGCTGGAGCCCGAGGCGAATGCGAAGTCCTCCATCGACCAGCGCATCCTCGGCATCGAGAGCGAGATGTCGGACATGAAGACGAAGATCGTCTGCCCGTTCTGCGGCTGGCGTCTGCCGATCGGGGCGATCTGGTGTCCTCACTGCTGGCACGGTCCGTATCTCACGTCGTCCTCGCCCTGGAATTCGCGCCCATGCACCGAGGGATCGACGGCGACACGGGCGACGTACTACGCCGACAACCGGTTCGCGAAGAACGATTCGCTCCCGTGTCTCTTCAACGGCACGATGCTCGACTCGCTCCGCTACACGCCGGCGCGGCAGCGGCAGGTGCAGGAGGCGCGCAAAGCCGAGGGCTGGACGTACAGCGGAGATGTCATCCAGTCATGGCACGACCGGCAGGGGAACGAGATCCGCTACGTCCAGGGCGCTGACTATCTGGAGAAGATCGTCTCCTCGAGCGGCGGCGACGTTCTCCTCTTCACCGCGCACCGTTCGCCTGACGGCGCCATCTGGCTCCTCGACCGCGAAGACATGGTCATCGACGGGCAGAAGTACACCTCGCACTACGCGTTCGACGCCCAGAACCGCATCGCCCAGCAGGAGGTCGTCTATCAGAATGCCAACGGCTGCAATGACGTCATCGCCCTGACGGCCGTGCCGATGTACGCGAGCGATCTCCTCATCGGAATGAAACTGCGCGGCGGCTATAGCGGGACCCTGGTTCAGGGATTGCCGCGCGTCGATTGGGAAGCGAATGTCGTTTACACCTACGACGCCGACGCGCGACTGACGAAGGAAGAGCTGACCCTGAGCTCGATGACGAAGACTTACATGGAGAAGCCCTACGGCTTCGAGCGCCAGGAGATGGCCATGCTCTATCCGGACATGCGCGTCCGCAAGCCGATCGAGAGAGTCCTGAGCATGGGAGACCGCTGCGGCCTGGCCGGCACGACGGTCCTCAGCAACCCCGTTGATCTCCGTCCGGTCTACGCCTTCTCTCCCAATCTGGCGATCGCCCTCGCAAGCGGCATCACCCGTGCGACGGTGAGCTTCACCTATCCGGATTCATACAGGGTTCGCTGAACCCCCATCGGTTGTCATCTACCGGTGATATTCCTGATATTGACCCCATCGGTTGTCATCTACAGGTGGCAGTCCTGACCTTGACCCCATCGGTTGTGACCTTGAGGTGGGTCGATCCTGGCCTTGACCCCATCGGGTTGTGGCCTTGAGGTGGGTCGATCCTGGCCTTGACCCCATCGGGTTGTGGCCTTGAGGTGGGTCGATCCTGGCCTTGACCCCATCGGGTTGTGACCTTGAGGTGGGTCGATCCTGACCTTGACCCCATCGATCCTGATCTTGACCCCATCGATCCTGATCTTGAGGAGGGTCGATCCTGACCTTGAGGTCCTACGCCTGTGACGTTCACGTGGAAGGAGACCGTCTCGTCCCTGGCACTGGTCGCCACAAATATGCGTGCGGTGATCCCAGCCTCACCTCGGTGGCACGCCAGAGTCAGAGTAAGCAGATGACAATACCTCGCGGGCAGTAGACTCCGTCATCAATGACCTGGTACCGGGAGTGGTTCGGCGAGGAGTATCTCGAGCTCTACGCGCATCGCGACGAGCAGGAGGCTCGCCGTCAGGTGGCGTTTTTTCGCGATCGCTTTGGCGATGTCGATGGCGTCATCCTCGATCTTGCCTGCGGTACGGGGCGTCATCTCACGGAGCTGAACGCCGAAGGGTTTGCCGCCGCCGGCTGCGATCTCTCCTTTACGCTTCTCCGCACCGGCATCGACGAATACGGGCCGCTGCCGGTTGCGCGCGCCGACATGCGCGCGCTCCCGTTCTGCAGCAACAGCTTCGGTGGATTGGTCAACTTCTTCACGAGTTTCGGCTACTTCGCCACCGAGGAGGAAAACCTCGACGTCGTGCGCGAGATGGCCCGCGTGCTTCGTCCGGGTGGCGTCTTCCTCTTCGACTATCTCAACGTCGACCGGGAGCTCGAAGGGCTCGTGGAGCGCGAGTCGCTGGACACGCCGCGCGGGCGTGTGGAGATCGAGCGGTGGTTCGATCCACGTGACCGATCGTTCAACAAACGGATCACGATCGGTCAAAAGCGTTTCCTGGAGCGCGTTCGCGGATACGATCTCGGCGAGATCACGACAATGTTCAACTCTTCGGGCCTTTCGATCGACGAAGCGTTCGGCGACTTTCAGGGCGCGCCGTTCGACGTTACGTCTCCGCGCCTCATCCTTGTCGGGAGCCGGACACGATGACCGGCGTCACATCCGAGGCCGCCTGTCTCCGCATTCCCCTTGCGACGTACGGCCTGAATCGATTCACGCTCGACTGGATCTCGGGCGATCCCAAAGCGACGCGGTTCCTTCCACGCGACAACAAAACGTGGACTGGCAGCCCGGCCCTCCGTGATACTTCGCTCGCGGATGCGCTGATCGCCTCGAATCGCCAATGGGGCCGCGATGTCGGTGACGACGTGCGCCGCTGGTCGCGCGGCGAGACGTTCACGGTCATCGCCGGACAGCAGGTTGGCTTCGCCGGAGGACCGATCTACACGCTGGCCAAACTGGCGGGCATGCTGAAGCTGAAGCGAGACAACGAAGCGCGAGGCATCCCGACGACGGTTTTCTTCTGGCTGGCCACGGAAGACCATGATTACGCCGAGGTGGCCACGCTGGCACTGCCGAAGCGCGACCCGAAGCAGCAGCTCGATCTCACGATATTCCGCGACCGGCGCCCCGGCTCGAAGATGGCCGTCGGCGCTCTGCCAATCCCCGAGGAGCTGACACAGGCTTTCATCGAAAACCTCGGCATCCCGCGGCCAAACTGGCTGCGCGAGGGGATCACGTTTCGCGATTCGTTCGCGGAGTTGATCACGGCCGCGGTGGATGGAAAGTTCATCCTGGTCGACTCACTCCTCCCGGAGCTGCGGCGCGCCGGAGCGCCGCTATTCGACGGCATCCTCACGAACTGGGACGGTATCCAGCACCAGCTCGATCTCCGGGCGGCGGCGCTGCAGAGCGCCGGTTACGAGCCGCAGATCGTTCCCCGCCCGGGCGAACCGCATACCCTGCTGTTCGAGCTCGACGAGCAGGGACGCCGCCACCTGATCGAAGCTCCGCGGCCGCTGGCATCTCCGGAACGAACGTCGACCTCGGCGCTGACGCGTCCGCTGCTTCAGGATTTCGTGCTCCGTCCTGATCTCTTCGTCGGTGGTCCGTCCGAGGTCGCTTATTACGCGCAGATCGCGCCACTCCACGAGCTCCTCGGCGTCGCCATGCCGCGCGTGGCTCTGCGCGCACACGAGATGCTTGCGCCGAAGCGCGTCGTTCGCGCCGTGGACCGCTACGACATCAAGCCGGAAGAGATCTTCGCCGGAGCCGACGCGCTGCTGGCGACGCGTGAGCCGGCAGGCGTTGCCGAGGTGAACGCGATTGCCGATCACGCACGCCGGGAGTTGGCGGAACAGATCACCCGCATCGGTGAGATTGCACTCCCCGCAGAGCATGCGCTGGCGCGCGCCATCAACCGCTCGATCGGCCACATCGAATACCACTTCGAAAAATTGACCGCGCGCGCCATCCGCGGATTGGCCCGTAAGGACCGCGAGCGCTACGCTGCCGTCCGCGAGCTCGTCTCCACGCTGGTCCCCGACGGCTCGCCGCAGGATCGCGTAGCTGGCTGGTTCGGATATTGGCAGGAGTATGGCCAACATCTCGCCGATCGCATGATCGAGGAGGCGGAGCAGGATGAGGATGTGTGTAAGGTGGTGAGCCTGTGATCGCGGAACTGGAACCGGTCGACCTGATTTTCTTCGGCGCGCATCCCGATGACATCGAGCTGTCGTGCGGTGGCACGATCGTGAAGGCAGTCAAAGACGGCCTGCGCGTCGGAATTATCGAGCTGACGCGCGGCGAGCTGGGAACTCGGGGCACGCCGAAAGTGCGGCGCCGCGAAGCGCTCAAGGCCGCGGGCATCCTCGGGGCGCGTTTCCGCGAGCAGCTCGACTTCGGCGACGGCAACATCCGTACCGGCCGCGAGGAGGAGATGCAGATCATCGAGATCGTCCGCCGCTGCCGTCCTCATCTCGTCTTCAGCATGTGGCCTGATGACCGGCACCCCGATCACATCCGTACGGGCAAGCTCGTGACGGAAGCGTCGTTTTACTCGGGCTTGCGAGCGCTCGAGACCGGGCTGCCGGCGCACCGGCCGCAGGCGACGATCTATTACCCGCAGAACTATCTCGTGACGCCGAGTTTCGTCGTCGACGTGACGAAAACGTGGAAGACGAAGATGCGCGCGATTGCCGCGTTCAAGTCGCAGTTCTACGATCCGAAGTCGAAAGAGCCGCCGACCTTCATCGCCGACAAGAAGTTCCTCGAGATGATCGAAGCGCGCGGCCGCCACTTCGGCGCCCTGATCGGCGCCGATTACGGCGAGGCCTTCATGACCAAACAACCGCCGAAGGTCGATGATGTGATCGCGGCATATAGCGGGAGAGAACCTTGACCGCGGTTGCGCGGTTGCGCGGTTGCGGGGTCTTGAGGCGGAGCACCGCGCGACCGCGGAACCGCGAGACTGCGAGACCGCGATGAGAATCGGCATCACCTGTTACCCCACCTTCGGTGGCTCCGGCGTCGTGGCTACGGAGCTCGGTGTCGCGCTCGCCCGGCGCGGGGATGACGTTCATTTCATCAGCTACGCGATGCCGTCGCGGCTCAACGTACTGCACGAACGCGTTCGCTTTCACGAGGTCACCGTTACCCCGTATCCGCTCTTCGATCCGTATCCGCCGTACACGCTGGCGTTGGCGACGAAGATGGCCGAGGTGGCTGTCTACGAAAAGCTCGACATCCTCCATGTCCACTACGCCATCCCGCACGCCATCAGCGCGCATCTGGCGCGCGAGATCGTCGGGTCGAAGGATCTCCGGTTCATAACGACACTCCACGGCACCGACATCACCCTTGTCGGACGCGATCCCAGCTATCTGCCGATCACGCGGTTCGGCATCGAGGTTTCCGACGGCGTGACTGCAGTGTCGCAGTGGTTGCGCGACGAGACGGCGAAGAATTTCGGAACGAAGAAAGAGATCGACGTCATCCCCAACTTCGTCGACCCCACGCGCTTTCGCAAACACGCAAGCCCTCTCTCGAATCTGTTTTCTTCATCCGGCGAAAAGTTGCTCTGCCACGTCTCCAACTTCCGCCCCGTGAAGCGGATCATGGACGTGCTCGCGGTTTTCGAACACGTGTCGCGCGTGGTGCCGAGCCGCCTGGTCATGATCGGCGACGGCCCCGACCGCTCACGCGCCGAAGCGTTCTGCCGCGACCATCACCTGCGCGAACAGGTCTTTTTTCTTGGCAACGTCCCGAATCTCGAGGAAGTCGTCGGCGCCGCGGATGTCTTCCTCCTCCCCTCCGAGGCCGAGTCGTTCGGCATGGCCGCCCTCGAAGCGATGGCTTCAGAGGTCCCGGTCATCGGCAGCCGCGCCGGCGGATTACCCGAGGTCGTCGTCGAAGGAGAAACCGGCTACCTCCTGCCGGTGGGCGACGTCGAAGGGATGGCTGACCGTGCGATCGAGATTCTTTCCAACCCCGAGCTACAACGCCGGCTGGGAAGGAACGGTCGTGACCTCGCGGAGGGGAAGTTCAACGTGAATCGAGTAGTGCCGAAGTATCGGGAGTTTTATGAGAGGGTCATTGGATAGAGGGGAACGACCAATGGCGCGGCAGCGTTAGAATAGGCGCGATCATGTCCGGCAAAGTCATCATCACCACTCCGTTTCCGACTCCTGAGCAGGTGGCTGCGTATTACAAAATTCCTGCGAAGCGTGTTGCCGAGCTACGGCAAATGATGGACGACATCCGGGCGGACGAGGCGTCGAAGGGAACTCGCAAGAAGAGCGGCCGGCAGGACGCCAACAGAAAATCTTCGGCTCGACGCAAAGTCACCAGCTCGAAGCGGTGAGGACGTATATCGGTGGCCGCAACAACACCGGAGCCGCCGGTCGCCTTCATCAACGTTCCCTATTCAAAACGATACGAGCGCGTATACCTCGCCTTCATCGCGGGCGTTTCCGCGTACGGACTCGTACCCGCTGCGGCTGTTCGCGATCCATCGAGTCGCTTTCAGCTCGAACGAATCTACGAGCTGATCGCCGCAGCGCAGTTTTCATTTCACGACCTCTCATTCATGTCTCTTGATCGGCAATCACCTCAGACACCGCGGTTGAACATGGCGTTTGAGCTGGGATTGGCCGTAGCGGTGAGTCGGACCGCGGGCGCAAACCATCAATGGTTCGTTTTCGACACGGTCCCTTACCGCCTCGATAAAGCGTTGAGCGATCTCGGTGGGATACGGCCACGAATCCACGATCGATCGCCGGAAAGCGTTCTCCGCGCCTTGATGAACGTACTCGGACGACTGACCGATCGACCGACGTTTGCAGATCTGATGAACGTGTACGGCGAGGTGGAGAGAAGTGCGCGAGGTATCAAGAGGGACTACTCACTCGACCTCTTCGACACCAAACCGTTCGCGGAATTGATCTTTATCGCCAGCGAAGCAGCACGGCGCTACATGCCATCGCTCGCCGAGTAGCCTGCTCGGCTCAGGCTGACCCGCCGCTCGCAGCCCTGGCAAGAGGCATGACGACGAGTTTTTACGATTCCTCTCGTTCCCTATGGCTCCGGCCGTATCCCCCCGCTCGGGTTACCATCGCCGTAAATCTCCGCGTACCGCTTGTAGCTGTTCATCACCTTGCGAACGTATTGCTTGGTCTCATCGAAGTTGATGGCGGAGAGGAAGTAGTCGTCACCTGCAGCGGGAGCCAGTCGGGACCAGAGCGCGGTTTGCTTCGGGCCGGCATTGTAGGAAGAGGCGACCGCGTAGTGATCGTCCTGGAAGTCCTTCGATAACGTGCTGACGTACTTCGCGCCGAGGCGGATGATCACCCGCGGATCGTAGAGATCTTCAGGAGTGACGTCGACCAGGCCGGCCTCACGGCCGATCTGATGCGCCGTCGTGATGATGAACTGCAGGAGGCCGCGCGCTGCCGCTTCGGACTTGGCGCGCGGGTCGAAGCGCGATTCCTCCCGCATGATCGCCAGCAGGAGCGTGGGATCGGCGCCGTAGGTTTTTGCATCGTCACGGATGTAGTCGTAGAAATAGCGCGGGTAGAGGAGCCGGCGGACTTCCATCGGGAGCAGTTCCGGCAGGTAGTCCCGAGGGACGGAGCTCATCAGCACTTCGATTGCGAAGATCGACTCCTTCGAAGCGTTGGCCCGATTGAGCGCCAGCGATTGCGTGAGCGCCGATTGCAACGGACGCAGCGGGTAACGATGCGGGATGGCGTCGGCCGCTTCGTCAAAGAGGCCCATGGCCATGAGGAGCGACGCGCGATCCGCCCCGGCATTGAGAGGGAACCGCGGGAACGCCTCGGGCCGCAGATTGAGGACGTTCGCGTACTCGGGAAGGTGCTGGTAAATCTCGCCCAGCCGTTTCAGCTCCGCGGCGTGATTGCTCGAGGAGAGAAGGATGCGGTCGGTAACGACCTGCTTGGCGGCGAGCCAGTTCCCGGCAGCGATCTGGCGCGCCGCCTCGGCGTCGCGCATCGACAGAGCCTGCAGGAGTTTCGGCTGCATCGACGGCGCATCGAGCCGCTGGCGGGCCAGGTAGGCAAAGTGCGTCGGCTCCGAAGCGCGCAGTACGTTGAGATAGGCCGTGAACGCGGCGGGAGGATTCGATGATTCGAGAGCGCGTGCCCTCCAGTAGTCGATCTCGTACGGCTCGAACTTGTCGAGAAGATTGCGCGGGATCGCGTTCAGCGTGACGACCGCCGCACCGTGATTGCCGGCGCCGAGCATGCCGAGGGCGTACGCCAGCGAGGCCTCGACGAGCGTGTGATGGCGCGGAAAGTTCTTGCGCACGAACGCGAGATCGGACCCGGCCTCCGCGAAGCGGTGTTGCCTGACTCGCGTGCGGATGCGTTGGGTGATGGCCGGGCCGGTGGCGTCGTAACGGCCCGGAACGGCCAGCACCCGCGTCATGAGCTGCTCGGACATCCGATCGTCACCCTGAATCTGGGCCGCTCGCGATGCGTGCCAGAGAAACGCCGCCTTCCACTTCGGATCGGCCGTAGCCGTGGCTCCCCGCAGATACGTCTTCTGCGCCTCCGCGAACTGCTCGTTCCCAAAGTACGAGCGGCCGATCGCGAAGAGGAGGTCATCGCGCTTTTGAGGCATCGCTTTCAACGCGGCCGAGAGAAGCGCGGTGGCGCGATCGAAGTGCCGGTGGTTCTGCATCGACTCGCCCATCAGGACGAGCTGCGGGCCGTTCATGCGGGCGATCAGATCCGGCCGGTCGAGCGCCCGGCTGACGCGATCCGAGGCATCATCGAGCGTTCCGCTCTGCAGCAGGCCGAGTCCGCGGGTCAGTGCGCCATTGGCGTCACCGGTCTTGAGTATCGCTTCGACGACTCGCGCCGTCAGATCGCGTTTACGCGATGGGTTCACGGAAGGAAAGAGGCGCGACGCAAAATCGAGAAGCGTGCGCGGACTTGCCTGATACGCGAGGTAATCGGTCTCCTCGTCGATTGCCAGCTCGCGATAAGGAGAGGATGGAGTGCCGAAGATCAGCGTCTGGCGGGCACGGCTCGCGGCGTGGTCGTCGCGACCTTCCTCGATTTCCGCTTCGTGATAGATCGCAAGATCGCGAAAGGAATTGCCCGGCACAAGGAACGGTGCCAGTCGCGCCATCGCCTCATCCGGCTGGTTGTTTTCGATGAAGGCTCGCGCGTGAAGGTACCCCAGCGACCATGCCCGGTATTCGTTCGGATGTTGTTTCTCGATCTGGCCGAGAAGCTCGATGAGATCGGCCCACCGGCCACCGAGTTGCACGAACTGCGCGGTCCATTCAGCCGGCGGCCGCAAGGCGGCCGGCGGAAGCGCTTGACGCGATTCCCGCGGAGCCACGCGAAAAACGCGGTGCCGCGCGGTCTCCCGGTGCATGGCGATGATCATCAGAGCGACCGCGAGAACAGAAAAAGCCGCAACTCCGGCGAGGGCAACGACAACCCGCTTCTTCACGACTCTTCCTGCACCAGCGTTCCCGAGAAAATCGCCTGTGGTGTGCGTTTGACGATCTCGTTTTTGGCAATGGCGTAGCCGAGGATGGCATCGACTAGCATGCGGCGTCCGTCACGGGAGAAAAGGATCAGGACTTTCCGCTTGATCTCGCGGACTTCGACGATGTCCTCCCACCGCATCCATTTTCCGCGCCTGCCGAACTGCTTCAGGACCCAGTTCTCGTACATCAGGCCGTCGTCGCTGAGGTAGATGTGATCGCCGTACTGCACGGCCGCGGCGGCCAGCGTGCCGAGAAAAAGAAGGATGAGCGCCACGATCGGCAGTGCCTCGATCTCCTTCTCCCCCTTCGACAGGTAGTCGAACAACAGCGCTGCCGATGCGAACGAAGCCGCGCAGGAAATCAGCCGCGCCACCGGCGTGCGGTCGAATTTGAGTATCCGGGACATGGTGTGAAGTATAGGTTTCGCGGTCTCGGGGTTGGGGTTTCGGAGTTGCCAAACCTTGCAACCTTGCAACCAGCACCGCGAGACCGCGCAACCCCGCGACCCCGCGACCTCGATTACAATCCCCGCCCCATGCGCTGGAGCCAATACTTCATCAATACGTTGCGCGAAGTTCCCGCCGACGCGGACGTCATCAGTCAGAAACTGATGATGCGCGCCGGCATGATCCGCAAGGTCGCGGCCGGCATCTACACCTACCTTCCCCTCGGCCTACGCTCGATGCAGAAACTCGAAGCCATCGTGCGCGAGGAGATGGGCCGCGCCGGCGCGGTCGAGCTGTCGATGCCGACGATCCAGCCGGCGGAACTGTGGATGGAATCGAAGCGCTGGGAGCGCTACGGCAAGGAGCTGCTGCGCGTCAAAGACCGGCACGAACGCGACTTCGTCTATGCGCCGACCGCGGAAGAGGTCATCACCGACACCGTCCGCGACGCCATCAACTCCTATCGCCTCCTGCCGGTGAATCTCTACCAGATCCAGACGAAGTTTCGCGACGAAGTGCGGCCGCGCTTCGGCCTCATGCGCGGGCGCGAGTTCGTCATGAAGGACGCCTACTCGTTCCACGCCACACGCGAGTCGCTCGATGAGACGTACGAGAAGATGCGTGTGGCCTACACCGCGATTTTCAACCGCTGCGCGCTCGAACACGTCGCCGTCGACGCCGACACCGGCAACATCGGCGGCTCGGCGTCGCACGAGTTCATGGTGCTGGCGCAGTCGGGCGAGGACGCCGTGGTGTCATGCCCGAACTGCAGCTATGGCGCGAACATCGAAAAGGCGACGTCGAAGTTCTTCCTCGACGAGCCTGAACCTGCCCCGATGACGGAGCTCGCGCCGATCCATACGCCGGGCACGCAGTCGATCGACGACGTCGGCAAGTTCCTCGGCAAACCGACGCTGCACCTGGTGAAGACGCTCGTTTTCGATACCGACAACGGTTGCGTCATGGTGCTCGTGCGCGGCGACCGCGAGGGGAACGAGGTCAAGATCAAGAACCACCTCGGCGCGCAGTTCCTGGAGATGATGCCGGACACGCGTTTCGAAGAGGCTACCGGCGGTCCGGTCGGCTACTGCGGTCCCGTCGGAACGAAGGCCAGGCGCGTTCTTGCCGATATCTCGCTCAAGGGGCAGGTGAACTGGACCATCGGCGCCAACAAGCGCGACACCCATCTCACCGGTGCGAATCCCGGCCGCGATTTTCCGGAGCCGGAGTATGGCGATTTCACCACGGTCTTCGCCGGTGATCCCTGCCCGCGTTGCGCGACAAGTCTGCAAATCCACCGCGGCATCGAAGTCGGCCACGTCTTCAAGCTCGGGACGAAGTACTCCGAACCGATGAATTGCACGTTCCTCGATGAGAAGGGCTCCCGTCAACCGATGATCATGGGCTGCTACGGCCTCGGCATCGGACGCACCGTCGCCGCCGCCATCGAGCAGAGCCACGACGACGACGGCATCATCTGGCCGATGCCGATCGCGCCGTTCGAGGTCGTGGTGACGCAGATCGGGAAGGAAGAGATCGTCCGCTCAACCGCCGACGACATCTACCGGCAGTTGCGCGACGCCGGCATCGACGCACTCCTCGACGATCGCGACGAACGCCCGGGCGTAAAGTTCAAGGACGCCGATTTGATCGGCTTCCCGCTCCGCATCGGCATCGGCGCCAAGAGCCTCGCCAACGGCCAGATCGAGTGGAGCTTCCGCAAGGATCGTGCGAAACAGCTCGGTGCGGCAGAGGAAGTGGTGGCGCGGGTGATCGACGAAGTGCGCAAGGCACGGGTGTAGTGTCCGCGGGCAGCCGCGAACACTACACCTTCATAGCCTTCAGTGGATCGGCGGCCCGGAGCCGATCGCGGTCTCGGCCTCGGGGAGCTTCTTCGCCAGCGGTACGATCGTCCCGTCGAGGGCGTGAATGACGACCTGATCCATCGACTCGACGAGATTGAACTCCATCTTCTCGCGGACGTCCGAGGGGATGTCGTCGAGGTCACGCTCATTCTCCGCGGGGAGGATGATGCGCGTGATGCCGGCGCGGGCCGCGGCCAGGATCTTGTCCTTCACACCGCCGACCGGCAGCACCTTGCCGCGCAGGGTGATCTCGCCGGTCATGGCGATGTCGCGATGAACCGGAATGCGCGTGACGGCAGAGAGAAGAGCCGTGGCCATGGTGATGCCGGCCGAGGGACCGTCCTTCGGAATCGCCCCCTCGGGGACGTGAATGTGGATGTCCATGTTGGCGTGGAAGTCGGCGTCGAGGCCGAACAGCTCCGCGCGCGAGCGAACGTAGGAGAGCGCGGCGCGGGCCGACTCCTGCATCACGTCGCCGAGCTTGCCGGTGAGGATCAGGTTGCCCTTGCCGCGTGAAATCGCCACTTCCGTCGACAGAATCTCGCCGCCGACTTCGGTCCAGGCCAGACCGGTGGCCAGTCCGATCTCGCTCTTGTCGTGAATCATCTGTGACCGGAACTTGGCCTTGCCGAGGAGCTCGCGCACTTTCGGGCGGTCCATCGTCGTCTTGATATCGGGTCCCTGCTTTACGACCTGGCGTGCAACTTTGCGAAGCACGGAGCCGATTTCGCGCTCCAGGCTTCGAACGCCGGCCTCGCGGGTATACGAGTCGATCAGCTCCTCGATGGCGTTGTCGAGAAAATCGACCTGGCTCTCCTCGATGCCCTGCTCCTGCTTCTGCTTCGGCACGAGGAACTGCTTGCCGATGGCAAGCTTTTCGAGGTGCGTATAGCCGGAAAGGGAGATGATCTCCATCCGGTCCTTGAGCGGCGCCGGGATGGTGTGCGTCACATTTGCGGTGGCGATGAACATGACCTTCGAGAGGTCGTACTCCACGTCGAGATAGTGATCGGTAAAGGCGTTGTTCTGCTCCGGATCGAGAACTTCGAGCAGAGCGGCCGAGGGATCGCCGCGGAAATCCATCGACATCTTGTCGACTTCGTCGAGGAGAAAGACCGGATTGATCGTCCCCGCCTTCTTCATCCGCTGGATGATCTGGCCGGGGAAGGCGCCGATATAGGTACGGCGATGACCGCGGATTTCGGCCTCATCGCGAACGCCGCCGAGCGAGAGGCGCACGAACTTGCGGCCGGTGGCCCGGGCGATTGACTTGGCCAGCGAGGTCTTGCCGACGCCGGGAGGTCCGACGAAACAGAGGATCGTTCCCTTCGGTCCTTTGACGAGCTGACGCACGGCCAGGAACTCGAGGATGCGCTCTTTGATCTTGTCGAGACCGTAGTGGTCCTCGTTGAGGATCTGCTCGGCGAGATCGATGTCCTTGATCTCTTTAGTCGTTTTCTTCCAGGGAACGGAGACGAGCCATTCAATGTAGTTGCGGGAGACGGTCGCCTCGGCGGAGACGCCGGGCATGGCCTCGAGGCGTTTCAGCTCCTGAAGAGCCTTTTCCTTCGTCTCCTTCGGCATGCCGGCTTCTTCGATCTTCTGGCGGAGCTCTTCCACCTCATCGGAGCGATCGTCTTTGCGGCCCAGCTCGTGGTGGATGGCCTTGATCTTCTCGTTGAGGTAGTACTCCTTCTGCGCACGCTCCATCTGCTTCTTGACCTTGGAGTTGATCCGCTTGTCGATGTTGATCTTCTCGATCTCGACCTCGAGGAAGTCCTGCAGCTTCTGCAGGCGCTCGTACGGCGAGATGGTCTCGAGGAGCTGCTGCTTCTCGGGTGTGGTGATGAGGATGTGCGAGGCCAGGGTATCGGCGAACTTGTCGGGATCGTCGAGCTTGAGCGTCGACATCACTCCTTCGAAAGCGAGGTGATGCGACATCTTGGCGTACTGCTCGAAGATCTCGACGAGCTTCTGCATGTACTGCGCGACCTCGGACGTCAGCGGAACACCGCTTTCGATGTCGCGGACTGTGACGGTGACGTAGCCGTCAGCCTCGCTGGTCGAAACGATCTCCGCGCGCGTGAGACCTTCGACCATCACCTTGACGTTCTGATTCGGAAGCTTGAGGTTCTGGACGACCGTGGCGACGACGCCGATCGGGTATATCTCGCCGATCGACGGATCGTCGATTTTGGGATCCTTCTGAGTGGCGAGGAAAATCTTCTTCTCGGATGTGGAGAGCGTCGCTTCGAGCGCGAGGATCGAAGCGCGGCGCCCGACGACGAATGGCGCCATCATCGAGGGGAAGACCACCATGTCGCGAAGAGGGACGAGAGGAAGGGTCGTGGTTTCTGGTTGTTTGGGCATGTGAGTTTTTTCTTTTGGATCCTCGGGTTACAGAGTTGCTATGTTGCTGAGTTGCTGAGCAAGGCACTGATTGGCTGAGCAACCGATGAAACCCAGCAACCGAGCAACCCTGAAACTCAGCAACCCTGAACCGCTATCCGGCTTTCCGGTACATCGTGATCGGCTGACTGCGGTTGATGACGACCTCACGGGTGATGACACATTCGCTGATCGCGTCCTGCGACGGGATCGTGTACATGATCTCGAGCATCAACTCTTCGATGATGATCTTGAGGCCGCGCGCGCCGACGTTGCGCTTCAGCGCCTCCTCGGCGATGGCTTCGAGGGCGTCGTCGTGGAACTTGAGCGTGACGTTCTCGAAACCCATGATGGTCTGATATTGGCGAACGAGCGAGTTCTTCGGCTCGCGGAGGATCTCGATCAGCGTGCCTTTGTCGAGCTCGTTGAGCGTGGCCACGACCGGAAGGCGTCCGACAAACTCGGGGATGAGGCCGAACTTGATGAGGTCCTCGGGATGAACCTGCGCCAGCAGCTCGCCGGTGCGCTTCTCTTTCTTCGTGGCGATCTTCGCGCCGAAGCCCATCGAGGTCGATGACAGCCGCCTCTCGATGACGTTCTCCAGCCCGACGAATGCGCCGCCGCAGATGAAGAGGATGTTCGTCGTATCGATCTGGATGAATTCCTGGTGCGGATGCTTCCGTCCACCCTGCGGCGGAACGTTGGCAACCGTTCCTTCCAGGATCTTGAGGAGCGCCTGCTGGACGCCTTCGCCGCTCACGTCGCGCGTGATGGAGGGGTTGTCGCCCTTGCGGCAGATCTTGTCGACCTCGTCGATGTAGACGATGCCTCGCTGGGTCTTGTCTTTGTCGTTGCCCGCGGCCTGGTAGAGCTTGAGGATGATGTTCTCGACATCTTCGCCAACGTAGCCGGCCTCGGTGAGGGTGGTGGCATCGACGATGGTGAAGGGAACGCTGAGCATGCGCGCCAGCGTCTGGGCCAGAAGGGTCTTGCCGGTGCCGGTGGGACCGATGAGGAGGATGTTCGACTTCTGCAGCTCGACGTCCTGGCGGTTGTTGCGCGTGTGGTAGTCGATGCGCTTGTAGTGGTTGTAGACGGCCACCGCCAGCTTCTTCTTGGCGCGTTCCTGGCCGATGACGTAGAGGTCGAGAAACTCCTTGATCTCTTTCGGCTTCGGCAACTGGCCGGAGCCTTCCATCGTACCCGGCTCGTCTTTGCGATCTTCAGCAATGATGTCGAGACAGATGTCGACGCACTCGTCACAGATGTAGACGGTCGGCCCCGCGATCAACTTCTTGACGTCGCGCTGGCTCTTGTTGCAGAAGCTGCAACGGAGGACGTCGCCGCTATTCCCCTTCTTCGACATGGGTAGCTTGGATCCTTTACGAGGTCGTTAGATTCTACGCCGCGCTTTCGTGAACGTGAAGCCGTCGCGAGAGCATTCCTACAGTTTCCGTAACAAACTCTTATTTCACGCCTTACTCACTCCCGTTTTGCGATGACCTGATCGACCAGGCCGTATTCGACCGCTTCCGGAGCCTGCAATATGTAGTCGCGGTCGGTGTCGCGATCGACCTTCTCGAAGGGCTGCCCGGTGTGGTTGGCCAGGATCTGACTCATCCGCGCCTTCATTCTCATGATGTCTTTGGCGTGGATGTCGATCTCCGAGGCCTGCCCGCCGAGCCCGTGCATGAGCGGCTGGTGGATGAGGACGCGCGAGTTCGGCAATGCGAAGCGCTTCCCCTTCTTGCCCGCCGCGAGCAGGACCGCCGCCATCGACGCCGCCTGCCCGATGCAGATGGTCTGGATATCGGGTTTCACGTACTGCATGGTGTCGTAGATCGCCAGGCCGGCGGTGATCGAGCCGCCCGGCGAGTTGATGTAGACCGAGATGTCCTTCTCCGGGTTCTCCGCTTCGAGAAAGAGAAGCTGAGCAATGATCAGGTTCGAGACGGTATCGTCGATCGTCTGACCGAGGAAAACCACGTTGTCTTTCAAAAGGCGGGAGTAGATGTCGTAGGCGCGCTCGCCGCGACTCGTCTGCTCGACCACCATGGGGATGAGGACCATTCAGTTAGTTCTCCTGGAGCCGCTTCAATGCCCGGAGTCTAGCGCCTAATTCCTCGGCGCATCCTGACCGTTTGGGTAGGGATTTCCGGCCGGCACGGCCGGCGGCGTTGGTTGCGCAAGGCTCGGCCAACAGGGCGTAGAGAATGCCCAGACGTCCTAAGGCGCGACGATGCGAAGCCGTTGGCCGGCTAGCGAAAACTCCACCGGCGTGGCCGTGATGCGCTCGCCATCGGCGTAGACGTCCATCGGACGCTCGGACGCAAATGTGAAAGAGGTTCCGTGGCCGGTCTCGACAAACGAGCTCTTCACATGCGCCCCGGTGTAGGCCCGAGGCAGGGTCTTCAGGAGTTGGAAACGGGACGTCCGATGGACGACGCAGAGGTTGAGGCGGCCATCGTCGATCAGCGCCTCCGGCACGATGCGGATGCCGCCGCCGTATTGCCGTGAGTTGCCGACCGTCGCGAACATGATCTCTTCGCTGCGGATCCCGTCGATGGTGACGCGATGCGGCGTGAAACGAGGCAGGACGCGCAGGATGGCGTAGAGATAGACGAGCGAGCCGCGCAGGAACTTGACGTTGTCGTTCGCATAGCGCGCCACCTCGGAATCAAACCCGAGTCCGGCCACGCCGAGGTAGCGGACGCCGTTGGCGACCGCGACGTCCACCTCGCGAGCGGTCCCCCGCAGCGCCAGCTCACAGGCGTCGCCGAGGTTGCGAGGAATGCCGAGGACCTTGGCGAAGTCATCGCCGGAGCCCTGCGGAACGAGGGCCAGCGTGCCGCCGGCGAGATCGAAGTCGCGGACGGCGAGATGCAACGTCCCGTCTCCGCCGGAGACGATGACGCGGTCATAGTCCCCTCGTGATGCCTCTGCCGCCGCGCGCGTCAGATCCGCCGGACTGCTGCTGGCGTGCGCGTCGACGTCAGCACCCAGCGCACGCAGATGCCGCTCCGCCTCGGCATGATGCCGCGACGCACGCCCCCGTCCCGCGGCGGGGTTGTAGATGAATTTGACTCTCACGGACAAGGGTCAGTGTAGCCAATTCTGCTGGGTACGGAGAAAAGGAACACCGAGGTATCCTCGGGAGCGGACGCAGTCAGACCGCGCGACAAGGTACGCGCAACAGATATTCATCATGAGCAAACCGAAAGATCCCGTCGACGAGGACGACGACATTCTGCCAGAGTACGACTTCAGCAACGGCGTTCGTGGCAAGTACTACAAACCAGGAAGATCCCCAATCCGGGTGACGATCGAGAAAGATGTAGCGCTCTACTACTCGTCGCCGGAGCTCGTCAACGCTGCGCTCCGAGAACTCATCGCTGAAGGCCGCGCGCCTACCCGCGCAGCTAATGACGCGACGCTGCAGATTTCATGGGATCCCGTCAAGGCGGTTGAAAACTTCAGGAAACACGGCGTGTCTTTTGACGAGGCGAGAGAGGTATTCAACGACCCGCTCCGGGCGACGGAGGGCGATGACACCCACTCAGACGACGAGGATCGATATATCAGTTTCGGATCGACCGCTTCCGGCAAGGTGTTGTTCGTCTGCTACACGTTGCAGGAGGTGGACGTGCATCTGATCAGCGCACGGCTAGCAACACGGTCTGAAAGGAGATCCTACATGGACGAAGATCAGATGATTTATGACAAGCCGATGGAACCCGGCGACGAGGAAACCGCACACTTCGACTGGAGTAAGGCGGTGCGCGGTCTGCACTACATTCCGTTGGTGAAGGGCACAGCCACTCTGGACGAGGACGTCTACAGCATCTTCCGCACATCGGAAGAGGTGAACAACGCGCTTCGAATGCTCATACGAGAAGGCCGCATTCCGCACTTTCCTCGCCGACGCCAGACACCCGAAGTCAAGGAAGAATCAGCGTCCCCTCCCGCCCGGCCAGCGCGTCGCGGAGGTGCTCGACGTCGGTGATCAGCACCTGCTTGCCGCCGCGGGTGACGAACTGGATCGCCGCTTCGATCTTCGGGCCCATCGATCCCGCGGGGAACTGTCCCTCGGCCAGATGACGCTGCGCTTCGGCGACGCTGAGACGGTCGACCGTTCTCTGCGACGGCTTCTCGAAATCGAGGGCCACTTTCGCGACTCCCGTGAGAACGACGTACATCTCGGCCTTCAGTTCCGAGGCGAGGAGCGACGACGAGAAGTCCTTGTCGATCACCGCTTCGACACCGCGCCACTGGCTGTCGCGGCCGCGGACGACAGGAATGCCGCCACCGCCCGCGGCGATCACCACCGCGGCGCTTTCGAGCATGTGCACGATCGTCTCGATGTTCAAGATGCGCAGCGGGCGAGGAGAAGGAACGACATGGCGCCAGCCGCGTCCCGCATCTTCGCGCATCGTCCAGCCGAGGTCGCGCTCGAGCGCCTCGGCGCGATAGCGGGTGAAAAACGGGCCGATCGGTTTGGTCGGCCGCTTGAACGCGGGATCGGCCGAATCGACCTCCACCTCCGTCAGGATCGTCGCAACGTCGCCGCCGATGCCGATGCTGTCGAGCCGGTTGCGAATGGCCTGTTGCAGCAAAAACCCCATCGATCCTTCCGTCTGCGCCACGCAGACATCGAGCGACTGCGGCGGAATCTTCGTCGACGCTTCTTCCGCCTGCACCAGGATGTTGCCCACCTGCGGCCCGTTGCCGTGGACGACGATCAGTTTGTAATCGTGGCGGACGATCTCGGCCAGCCAGCGCGCGGCCTGTTTGGCGCGGGCAATCTGTTCTTCCTGCGTACCGCGGTCCTCGGGGCGCAACAGCGCGTTGCCGCCGAAGGCGACGACGGCGAGCTTTCTCGGATCGGCCACGCTACAGCTCCTCGCGCTCGAGCGGCATGGTCATGCAGCGCGGTCCGCCGCGCGCGCGCGACAGCTCGTGGCCGGCCATCTGGATCGCGTACTTGGTATCGGTCCACGTCTCCAGTTCGGTGCGTCCGAGCAGGAGGTCATCCTCATAGACGATGTGATACCCGTGCGCGGACAGCTCTTCGGCCGTTCGGACATTGCGCTCGTAGAGAAGAACGATTCCGGGCGCGAGTGTGAAGGCGTTGGCGCCGTCGGTCCACTGCTCACGCTGCTGATCGACCGCGCTCCTCCCCCCGCAGTAGATCGGCTCGAGGTCGTGGCCGCGTTTCTTGAGCGCACCGAGCAGCGACTTCTGCGGCGCGTAGGAAATCCCCCTCTTCGTCAGATCGATCGTCGTGACGGTCGCGGCCTGGCTTCCCCCGGGAAGAATCACCGGCGGATAGATGAGGCACTCCGTGCGGCTGGTGAAGGTGAAAACCGTATCGAGATGCATGAAGGAGCGCTGCCGTGGAAGCTCGACGACGATGATCGTCTTCACCGGGCTGCCTGCATCGCGCAACGCCGTTGCGAGCTGGCGCACGCCGGCGCGGTTCGTTCGCTCGGTGACGCCGACGAGGAGAAGGTCGCGCGATGGAACGAGGATGTCCCCTCCTTCGATCGTCGGGATGCGGCGATGGTCCGGTTCCTCACCCGACATGAAATCGGTCCAGCAACCGCTGTCGCGGAACAGCGGGTGGTGCCTGAAGACGTACTGCGAGAGGAGCGACTCGCGGCGGCGCGCCTGCGTGGCCATTCCGCAGATGACGACCCCGTCGCCGATGACGACCTGCGGATCGCGCATGAAGAAGTAATTCGGCACCGGCAACAGGTCGAACGCCGGAAGCTCCCCTTTGCCGTCTTTCTCGTGAGGGATTCCGCCGATCAGGGTTTGCGCGAGCAAGGCCGCCGGCTGCTCGCGAAGGGCCCCGGCCAGTCTTCGGCCGAAGATCCTGCGCGTTTCGAGATCACGGAGGATGCGGCGCTTTACGTCGGGGTCTTCGAGCACTTCCTCCAGGAGGTCCTGCACGTCGATGACCTCGGGGGCGATGAAGCGGATGAGCTGCTGGAACCGGCGGTGCTCCTCGCGCGCGACCTGGCCGTAGAGGATGTCGTCGAAGAGGAGCTGGTTCATCATGGGCGGGATCATCACGTCGATCTCCCGCCCTGGCAGGTGGACCAGCACGCTCTTGAGCCTGCCGATCTCACTCGTCACGTTGAGACGCATTCGGCCGGCATTCTATCCCGCGCCTTCACGCATCCAGTGGCCGGCACGGGCGGCGGCGCTGGTTGCCCAAGGCTCGGCAACCATCTTCGCTCGATCGTTCTGCCGCGCAGACTCCGAGTAAGATTCCGGCGTCACGATGAAATCACGATACCTCCTCGCCGCGGTGCTCCTGCTGCAGGCCACGGCCGCTCTGGCGAGCCCGCCTCGGCTCTCGTTTACGAGAACGATGGCGCCGGCGCACGACCTCGCGCCGGCCGAGCGCCTGGCCGTGATCTACGCGATCGGTGACAGCAGCAAGATCGAGGCGTTCGTCGAGCACTTCGTCGATCTCGTCTCGCGCGCCGGCGTGCTGCGCATCGCCAATGCCGTCGAGAACAATCACCACCTCTTCGTCGATGAGCGCACTCTGCGCGCGGTCCGGCGTGAGCTTCACGCCGACGCCTACCTCGGCATCAATCGTTTCACCTGCTCCGGTGTCGAGAAGAGCGGTGAGGGGAGCGAATACCTCGAGAACGGCGAGCGCGTGAAGAGGATGCATCACTGGATCGACGCCATCTGCTCGGCGCGCGTCGACGTTCTGAACGGCGACGGAAAAAGGATGTTCTCCTACACCGTGCGCGGCGAGGGAACGTCACCGCGGTCGACCGCGCTCACGGAAGACGAGCGCGACGTCGCCTACGAACAGGCCGCGCGCTACGCCGCCGTCATCGCCGCGGATGCCATCACCCCGCGAACGGTGCGCGAGACGATCGAGCTCGACGAACATGCCCCCTCATTCGAAGAAGGCTTCTCCATGATCGGCTCCGAGCGTCTCGAAGATGCCCGCGCCATCTGGCAGGCCGCGGCGGTCCGTCATCGCGATTCCGCCCCGCTCTACTTCAACCTTGGCGCGGTATCCGAAGCCATCGGCGATCTTGCCGCGGCGCGTGACTACTACGAGAAAGCATCCCGGCTCTCGCCGAAAGAACGCCACTACCGGACGGAGCTCAATCTCTTCCGGCGGCGTAATCTCAACGTGCGCAAGTGACGGGCTTCGCCGGTTGTCGGTTGTCAGTTCTCGGTTGGGATCATCTCAACAACCGGTAACCGACAACCGACAACGCGGCGAAGCCGCCGCGGTCATTTACGACTCGATCGCCTTCGCGTTCGCGCCGACATTGATCTGGATCTGCTTCGGCTTCGCTTCCTCGAGCTTCGGAATCTCGATCTCGAGGATGCCGTCGCGGTACTGCGCGGCGATGGCGTTGGCATCGACCGTGCGCGGCAGCGAGAAGGTCCGCGTGAAGGTGCCGTACGTCCGCTCGATGCGGTGGTAGTTGCGGTCATCCTTCTTTTCGAACTGGCGTTCGCCGCTGACGGTGAGCAGGCCATCCTCGAAGCTGACCTTCAGATCGCTTTCCTTCATCCCGGGCACTTCGACGCGCACGAAAATCTTGTCCTTCTCTTCGGCGACGTCGACGGCCGGCGCCCAGGTTCCCGACTTCGACTCATCCTCGACGAAGTTGAAGCGGCCGAAGAACGGCTCGAAGAAACGGGCCTGAAGCGTACGGAAGTCATTGAGGGGATTGGTGGATCGGGTAATGAATGTCATCGTAGCCTCCTGTGTGTTTATATGAGCATGTCGCGCTCATATCCGCATTAACCTTAGCAAGACAGGCTCATATTCCAACAGGAATGTTCAAAGCATGGGTATGTTCTAAGAGGCTCGAATGACGGCACTTCCGACCGATCCCGCCAATACTGAGCTCAGCCGTGAGGTGGCGCGACGCCGTACCTTCGCAATCATCTCCCACCCGGACGCCGGCAAAACGACCCTCACCGAGAAGCTGCTCCTCTACGGCGGGGCGATCGAGATGGCGGGAGCCGTCCGCGCGCGCAAAGGGCAGCGCCACGCCACCTCGGACTGGATGGCGATGGAGCAGACGCGCGGCATTTCCATCACCTCGACGGCGCTCCAGTTCGAATACGAGGGGTATTGCCTCAATCTTCTCGACACGCCCGGCCACGAGGACTTCAGCGAAGACACCTATCGCACGCTGGCGGCGACCGACAGCGCGGTGATGGTGCTCGACTCGGCCAAGGGCATCGAGCCGCAGACCCGGAAACTGTTCGAGGTCTGCCGCATGCGGCAGATTCCCATCATCTGCTTCATCAACAAGCTCGATCATCCGGGACGCGATCCGTTCGAACTGCTCAGCGAGATCGAGAAGGAGCTGCACGTCGGCGCGGTGCCGATGAACTGGCCGATCGGCAATGGGCCGAACTTTCAGGGTGTGTTCGACCTGCGCAAACAGCAGGTGCTGCGGTTCGCGCGCGCCGCGCACGGGGCGTCGGTCGCGGCGGTGACGGTCGGCGGCCTCGATGATCCGATGCTCGAAGACGAGATCGGTCCGACGGCCTGGCACGATCTGCGCGAAGCGGCGGAACTGCTGGAAGGCGCCGGCGTGGCCTTTACCCCCGAGTCCTTCGGACGCGGACGGGTCATCCCGGTCTACTTCGGAAGTGCCATCAACAACTTCGGCGTCCAGCCGTTTCTCGATGCGCTGCTCGAATTCGCGCCGCCGCCCGCCCCGCACATCGCACACGTCGGCGGCGAAGAGATGATCGTCGAGGCCACCAGCGAGACGTTTACCGGCTTCGTTTTCAAGATTCAGGCGAACATGGACAAGCGTCACCGCGACCGCCTGGCCTTCATGCGCGTCTGCTCCGGCGTGTTCGAAAAGGACATGCTCGTCCATCACTCGCGCCTGAACCGCGAGGTGCGCATGACCCGCCCCCACCGCCTCTTCGCCCGCGAGCGCGAGACGATCGAAAGCGCCTATCCCGGTGACGTCATCGGCTTCGTGAATCCAGGGCTCTTCCATATCGGCGATGCCGTGTCGTCCGGCGCCCCGGTGGAGTTCGCGCCGATTCCCCGCTTCGCGCCGGAGCACTTCGCCACGCTTCGCGCCAGGCAGGTGACCCGGCAGAAGCAGTTCCAGAAGGGGCTGGCCCAGCTCGAGGAAGAGGGGGTGATGCAGGTGCTTTCGCCGCACGAGGGGCTGCGCAGCGAACCGATTCTGGCCGTCGTCGGCGAGCTGCAGTTCGACGTCATGAAGTCGCGGCTCGAGAGCGAGTACAACGTCGAGACCACCGTGACGACGCTGCCGTACACGCTGGCCCGCTGGATCGACCGCGACGTCGATGACGTGGCGACGAAACTAAACCTCCCCAGCCGCTCCCGGATCGCCGTCGACAGTGCCGGCCGAGCCGTCGTCCTCTTCAGCTCGCAGTGGGAGCTGGACTACGCCGAGAAGGAAAACCCCGGGGTGGCGTTCCTTTCAGCAGCGTAGCTTGTCCAGTACTGACCTCGCGGAGTCCAGTACTGACCTCGTGGAGTCCAGTACTGACCTCGTGGAGTCCAGTACTGACCTCGTGGGGTTCACTACTGACCTCGTAGAGTCCAGTACTGACCTCGTAGAGTCCAGTACTGACCTTGTGGAGTCCACTACTGACCTCGTAGAGTCCAGTACTGACCTCGTGGAGTCCAGTACTGACCTCGTGGGGTCCAGTACTGACCTTGCGGAGTCCCGTAGTGGACTCGGGGAGTCAGCGTACTGTTCGCGCTTCCGCGTTTCCAAAAAGAACCGCTTCAAACCGCTCGCCGTGCCACACCTGTTGGACGCGATAGCGAGCTCGCAGCAGTCCGGCGACGCGCATGTCGTAGTCGATCCCGAATCCGCGCGAACCGTACTCACGCACATCGCGGCTCACCAGGAGCACCCGGTCAGGCGGATGGGCGGTAAACTCCCGCACGATCTCAGCTTCGACAGCCGCATCGGCCGTTTCGACCGGCGTGAAGGTGTGAAACGTCAGCGGCGTGCGCGTGCCCGTCAGGTAGTTGATGGTGATCCCCTCCGGCATCACGGCCAGCGTGCCGTCGGGAACCGAGGCAATCACCCGATTCAGGATCGAGGCGCGTTCGCGATTCCAGTCGTAGAACGTACCGCGTGGCGAGACGATCGCGTACTGCTTCTGCGCATAGCGCTCGTGCTGCTGCCAGAGATCGGCACCGGCAGTGGCAACAAACGGTGCCAGCCAGAACAGCGCCATGACATTGCGGCGAGGCAGATAGCAGAACAGCGCGTACGCCGCCAGCGCGATTGCCGGCACGGTCAGCACGAAGCCGTACCACGTCGGCGAAACGTTCAGCGGAATCCGCAGCGTCGTAGCCACCGAAAAGGCCGCGAAGATCACCAGCGGGCTCTCGCGGTCGCGGACGAGCGCCCATCCGAGGGCGACCCATTGCAGGACAGCCCAGGCGCGGAAAAACGAATGGTCGGCGATGAGGACCGCGCCAATGATGATCGCCAGCCCAGCCAGCCAATGTCTCCATCGCTGCAGGAAGAAGATCGCCGCGATCCCGGCCAGACCGACGGCGATCTGCACGACCTGGTCACGCCAGTTTGCCAATCCGGAGACGACGGCGAAAAAGCGCGTCGCCCGCGCGCCGTGCTGCCAGGCAGCGAAGACGTTCTCACTCCACCAGTGCGTGTCGCGAAAATAGAACGCAACGGCGGCGATGCTGAGCCCCATCCCCGCGCCATACGCTGCGATCTGCCGCACCGTGATCCGTCGCGCCACGGCTAGGATGACCACGATCACCAGCGCCGCCACCGCGTACTCCACCTTGCACCACGACGCAACCACCAGAGCGGCGATCGCCGCCGCGTTGCGCGCGTGGACGAACGCGGCGAGCGCGATGCACAATAAGGCCATCCCGAACGTCGCGCCGTAGCTGTACGGAAACAGAAAGTTCGCTCCCCACGTCGACGCGCCGCAGAAGCAGATGGCGGCGAATGACAGCGTCGCCGCGAACGCGGGCAGCGGCTTCCGCAGCGCGACCCACAGCGAGGCCGCGATCGTCATCGACTGCGCGATCCCGATGGCCATGTACGCGGCCAGCGAGTGCCCGATCCCCCCCGTGATCAGCGCCAGCAGATACGGCGGCAGCGGCGGGTACTGGTAACGGATGTCGCGATAGAGCTTCGCCCCCTTCGCAATCTGCTCGGGGATGTACAGATCACGTCCGGTATCGATGATCGGATCGAGCCAGCGGGCGTAGGACTGGATGATAGCGATCGCTGCGACGGCGAGGACGACTGCCGCGAGACCAAGGGAAATGACGGGGGTCGGGAGTCGGGGGTCGGGGGTCGGAGATCCGGCTTCTTCTTCTCCGACCCCCGACTCCCGACTCCCGACTCCCGACACACTCACTCCCTCATCGTATCCGGATCGACACCGAGGCTCCGGCAGAAATCGACGTAGGCAAGCGGCGAGATCTCCGACGGCTTGATCTCGCTGCGGCCGCCCCAGAATACATTCGTGTACGACACCGGGATCCCGATCGCGGCGAGATGGGCATCGATGGCAGCCTTGTGTGCGAGCACAGCATCCTTCTCCGTTCCGTGCGCCACCGCCATGATGTTGACGTTGCGGAACTCCGCTCCCCCCTCGCGCCAGTAGCAGTGGGTGAGGATGTGAAACCGTCCCACTTCACGTCCCGCTTCGATCTCCCGGCCGGGCGGCACCGCCCAGTGAAAGAGGGCGTTGAAGCGCGTGACGCGTTCGCCGCTCTGCAGCGGCTTGACATGCTCGAGAAAGGTCGAAAACCGGCCGATGACTTTGCGCGCGTTGAGCGATTCGGCCACCTCGTAGAACGTCTCCAGCGGAACACCGGCCTCGGCGGCGCGGGCGTGCCAGAGATCACGCCCGAATTCGTCCGGCTCGACTTCGCGCTTGAGCGCCGTCAGGACACGCCAATCGAGTTCGCTCAGCACGGCCTTCGTCGTGTCCTTCTCCTCGGCCAGGGCATCCGATTTGGAACCAGGCTCCATCCCCTTCCGCCGGACGTGGCCCACGCCGAGGGCGAAGATACGGTTGGCAGGCATCACGCGAAAATGCTCCGCGCCGGTAAGGCCACCGATCATCGCGCAGTGCTTTTCGATCGAATACCCCTGCGGCACCTTCACCGTCGTCCAGAGGCGGTACTTCGAGCCGGGCGTCGCGGCATCGGTCGATCGGATGACGACATGGCCGGAGAACGGGTCGTCCTTCACCATGTAGTCGAATGCCGCCTCCAGCTTTCCCTCCGGGTACTGCCACGCCACGAGCGCCCCCTCGGCGAGGTTCGTCGCCATGAGCGTCTGCCGCACCCGCCGGATGGTGCCGGCGCGCATCATGGCCCGCACGCGTTCGATGACCGTCTCCGCGTCGACGCCGGACTGCTCGGCGATGACGCCGATCGGGTCGCGCACAAACCCCTGGATGCGGTCCTCGGAGACTGACAGAATTCTGGCATTGATGGGATCAGTATGGGCAATCGGAAGTTCGGCAACGGTGGACATAGCGCTTCGAAGATAGCATGTTGATTCCATGCCGGCACGCCTCTTTGCCATCGTCCGTACGCTCATCGTAGGCCCCCTATTCGTGTTGATCTGGACGTGGTTCCTGCCGCGATGGATCGCTGGCAGTGGAGCGTTCACCAACCCTCGTCCCTGGGGTTGGATCGTCACCGCGTTCGGCGGCGTGATCGTCGTCGAGTGCGCGTTCGAGTTCGCATGGCGCGGCATCGGAACGCCTGCGCCGTTCGATCCGCCGCGGAGGCTGGTCATCAGCGGCCTTTATCGATGGGTGCGCAATCCGATGTACGTCGGTCTCGGCGTAGTTCTTCTGGGCGAAGGTCTGACGTTCCCCCGGCTGACGATCACCATGCTCATCACCATGGCCTGCCTCTGGTGTGCGACGACGCTCTTCATCCTCGGATTCGAAGAGCCGGTACTGCGTGAGAAATTCGGCGAGGACTACATCGACTACTGCAAGCAGGTCCGGCGATGGATTCCGCGGGTAACGCCCATCCCTCCGGTGAGGCAATCAAGGCCGGAATAGCAGTTTTTCCATCCCCTCTGAGTGACCTGGGATTCCGTTTGACAACTTTGCCGGGCCTGCCGTAACCTCATCGCTCCTGGACTGATTTGCGGGGCCGCTTGCAACCAGGTTAAAAAAAGCTAAAGAGCCGGCAGCAGATCGCGTTCGACTCCGACTGAAGCCCCGCAATTTGCAGCGGGGCTTTTCTTTTTCAGGAGATTCGAATGGCGCAACCCGACCGCACCGCAGAGCTCAGTCGTTTACTCGATCGCCGCATTCTCATCCTCGACGGCGCGATGGGAACGATGATCCAGCGCTACCGGCTCGACGAAGCCGGCTACCGCGGCGTGCGGTTCGCGAATCATCCACGCGACCTCAAAGGCGCCAACGACATCCTCTGCCTGACCAACCCCGCCGTCGTCGAAGAGATTCACCGCCAGTACCTCGAAGCGGGCGCCGACATCATCGAGACCAATACCTTCAACGCCCAGGCGATCTCGCTCGCCGACTACGACCTCGTCGAATACGCCTACGACATCAACCTGGCCGCGGCGCGCCTGGCACGCAAAGCGGTCGATGCCTGCTCCACTCCGGACCGTCCCCGTTTCGTGGCCGGCTCCCTCGGGCCGACGAACCGCACCGCATCGCTCTCGCCCGACGTCAACAACCCCGCCTTCCGCGGCGTAACGTTCGACGAGCTGGTCGATGCCTACTACGACCAGACGCGCGGCCTGGTCGACGGCGGTGCCGACATCCTGATGCCGGAGACGACGTTCGACACGCTCAATCTCAAGGCCGCCCTGTTCGCGATCGAGAAGTACTTCGCCGATACCGGTATCCGCCTGCCGGTCATCGCCTCGATCACGATCACCGACGCCTCGGGGCGAACGCTCTCCGGTCAGACCGTCGAAGCATGCTGGAACTCGATCTCCCACGCTCCGCTGCTCGCCGTCGGCATCAACTGCGCCCTCGGCGCAAAAGAGATGCGGCCGCACATCGAGGAGCTGGCCGCCATCGCGCCGGTCTACATCAGTTGCTACCCCAACGCCGGCCTGCCGAACGCGCTCGGTGAATACGACCAGACGCCGGAGGAGATGGCCGAGCTGCTGCACGAGTACGCCGGCAACAACTGGATCAATCTCGTGGGCGGCTGCTGCGGTACGACGCCCGACTACATCCGCGCCATCGCCGAGACCGTGAAAGAGTTTCCGTCGCGGGTACCTCCTCAGGTCGAGAAGCATCTGCGGCTCAGCGGACTGGAAGCGCTCACCGTCCGCAATGACGGCGGTGAAGGGTCGCAATTCATCATGGTCGGCGAGCGCACCAACGTCACCGGCTCGCCGAAATTCGCCCAGCTCGTGAAAGCAGGCGATCTCGAGCCGGCGCTGGCCATCGCCAAACAACAGATCGACGGCGGCGCGAACATCCTCGACGTCAACATGGACGAAGGGCTGCTCGAGTCGGAGAAAGTCATGACGCACTTTCTCCACCTCGTGGCCTCGGAACCTGACATCGCCCGCGTACCATTGATGATCGACTCATCGAAATGGACGGTGCTCGAAGCGGGCCTGAAGTGCACGCAGGGCAAATCGGTCGTCAACTCGATCTCGCTGAAAGAGGGGGAAGACAGGTTCCGCGAGCAGGCCCGCATCATCCGCCGCTTCGGCGCCGCCGTGATCGTGATGGCCTTCGACGAGCAGGGACAGGCTGACTCGATCGACCGCAAGGTGGCGATCTGCGCGCGCGCCTTCCACATCCTCGTCGACGAAGTCGGCTTCGATCCGACCGACGTCATCTTCGACCCCAACGTCCTCACCGTTGCCACCGGCATCGAGGAGCACAACAACTACGGAGTGGCCTTCATCGAAGCGGTGGGCCGGCTGCACGAGCGCTTTCCGCTGGTCAGTTTCTCCGGCGGCATCAGCAACGTCTCCTTCTCCTTCCGCGGCAACAAGACCGTACGCGAAGCGATGCACGCCGCGTTTCTCTACCACGCCATCAAAGCCGGGCTGACGATGGGGATCGTCAACGCCGGGCAGCTCGCCATCTATGAAGAGATCCCGCGCGAACTGCTCGACCTCGTCGAAGACGTGCTGCTCAATCGCCGCGCCGATGCCACCGAGCGCCTGCTCGCCTACGCCGATCGCGTCAAAGGATCGGGGACGACCACGGCGAAGGAAGAGGAAGCGTGGCGCGGCGGCAACGTCGAAGAACGGCTCTCGCACTCGCTCGTCAAGGGGATCATCGAGCATCTCGACGAAGACATCGAGGAGGCGCGGCAGACCTACCCGAGCGCGCTCTCCATCATCGAGGGGCCGCTCATGGACGGCATGAACGTCGTCGGCAACCTCTTCGGTGCCGGCAAGATGTTTCTGCCGCAGGTCGTCAAGAGCGCGCGCGTCATGAAGAAGGCGGTGGCCTATCTCCTGCCGTTCATGGAGGCGGAGAAGGCGAAGGCCGGCGATCTTTCGCAACGCGGCAAGGTGCTGATGGCAACCGTCAAGGGCGACGTCCACGACATCGGCAAGAACATCGTCGGCGTGGTTCTCGGCTGCAACAACTATGAAGTCATCGACCTCGGGGTGATGGTCTCCGCCGACAGGATCCTCGACGCCGCCATCGCCGAGAAGGCCGATATCATCGGCCTTTCCGGTCTGATCACCCCGTCGCTCGATGAAATGGTGCACGTGGCGCGCGAGATGGAGCGGCGCGGCTTCACCACGCCGATGCTGATCGGCGGCGCCACGACGTCGAAGCTCCACACGGCCGTGAAAATCGCACCGCGCTACTCGCACGCCACGGTGCACGTTCTCGACGCCTCGCGCGCTGTCGGCGTCGTCAGCACGCTGCTGTCCGACCGAAAAGACGAGTTCGTGCGCGAGCGTCAGGCAGAGTACGAGCACCTTCGCGAAGCGCAGGCGAAGCGCCAGAGCGAGATGAAGCTGCTGTCGCTCGAGGCCGCGCGGCGCCGCAAACCGTCGCTGACGTTCTCACCGGCCCGGCCTCCGTTCCTCGGAGTCCGCGTTCTCGAGGACGTTCCTCTCGAACGGATCGAGCCCTTCATCGACTGGAACCCGTTCTTCCAAGCGTGGGAGCTGCGCGGCCGCTTTCCGCAGATCCTCGACGAGCCGCGCGCGAAGGAACTCTACGACGATGGCCGCAGACTGCTCCGCGAGATCATCGACAACCGTCTCATCAAGGCACGTGCCGTCTACGGCTTCTGGCCGGCCAACACGGTCGGTGACGACGTCGAGATCTACGCCGACGAATCGCGCGGCGACGTCATCGCGACCTTCCACACCCTGCGCCAGCAGCAGGAGACGAACACCGGCCAGAACCTCGCCCTCGCTGATTTCGTCGCCCCGAAAGCGAGCAACATCCTCGACTACATCGGCGGCTTCGCCGTCACCGCCGGAATCGGAGTATCCGAGGTCGTGGCGAGATTTGAAAAAGACCACGACGACTACAACGCCATCATGACCAAAGCGCTCGCCGACCGCCTGGCCGAAGCGCTCGCGGAGCTGCTGCACAAAGAGACGCGCGCCGAGTGGTACGCCCCGAACGAGAACCTCACCAGCGAAGAGCTGATCGCCGAGAAGTACCGCGGCATCCGCCCCGCCCCCGGCTATCCCGCCGCCCCCGATCACAGCGAGAAAACGACGCTCTTCTCCCTCCTCGACGCCGGCCGCGCCGGCATCGAGCTGACCGAAAACTTCGCCATGACCCCCGCGGCATCCGTCAGCGGCCTCTACTTCGCGCACCCTCAATCGAAGTACTTCGCCGTCGGCCGCATCGGACGGGATCAGGTCGTCGACTATCACACCCGCAAAGACATGCCGCTCCCACTCGTCGAGCGCTGGTTGGCACCGGCACTGGGATACGAGCCGGAGGCTGTGGCTGACCCGAATGTCTGCGCTTGCGGGGCGCCGCACGGCGCGGTCGCGGCTCGGTGATGCTCGCCGGTGCAGGACCTTTCAGTGCGAAGGGGCGGTCGTAAAAAAAGAAGTGAGAAAGTTGGCGTCTAAATACAGCTTGGAAGCTATGAACTAGCCCATGGATTGGCATCGTCTACCCGGCTCGCTACATTCGCCCTTACCTCGGCTCGCTTGGCCCGTCGCCGCCGACGTAGTTGATTCGCGTACCTTCTGCGAACCCTCACCATCACGTCTGGTGTTACGAAATTAGCGTCCATCACTTCGGACCACTTGATGACGAGAGAGCCATGCAACTTACGTAGTGGGTTCCTCATCTTCTCGATGCAATCCGTGACACTTTGGCGGCTAAAACGCTGAACGTCTACGAGAATGCAGGTGTCAATTTCACCGGCTCTATTCTTGGTGAAGATCCAGACCTGACCATAAAACAGCATTGAGTCCTTCGTTCGTATGAAGGCATGCAGATCCTGCATGGCCACAGTTGAAAACCAAACGATCTGATCGGCAAAAAATGGCGACCACACTAGCTTCCGTACGTAAACAGCGAAAGCCCATGTCACGCTACGCCAGCCAGTACGTCCGTGAGGGTTTAGAATGAGTCGACGCTCAGTCTGGCCGTAAATCATGCCGTGCGCTGCCGCGAATATGTACAGGGCAACGAGATAACGAATCTCAGCTGCGGGAGTGACGGAGAAGTGATCGAATAGGCGTTGAAACTTGTCGCCGCCGTCGAACACGCACGCGACAACGCGCCAATCTATTGGAGGAAACCGGATGATGTGAAGCGTGCTCGCTACACGAAGGACCGCGTAGGTGAATGCGTTAAGGACGAAGCTCGGCGCCGCAGCTCCAAAGAACTCCTCGACCTTTGTTGTATCCCGCTTGCTGCCGAGATCAATTCCGAGGTCGGCGAAGAATTTGAAGATTAGATACGGAACGTAGAGATAGACTAGGAACGCGCCGAAAAGAAGCGTTGCCATTCAGCTCACTTCTTGACAGACCGCTCCTCTTCGACTTCAAACTCAGCAGCCGATGCTGCATTTTGAAGGTCCGCCTCGGCGGCTTCAGAATCTGCGGTCGTCGCCCTCTCATCGTGAGCGGCGCGAGAAGCACGAGCGGCACGCTTTTGGCCCCTTAGCGGACTCGCCAAGTTCGTGTAGATACGATCACGGTCAGGATTGCCGGAGAAAAATTTTGCTAGTAATGTCATATCGTTGAGCCCCTTCCATCCACTACCACACGTTGTCGCCGAGAATCAGCGACCATGCCAAGGGGCAACTTGGCAACACTCCCACCCATCGCGACATTTCGACGTTTGGGGCTAGCGACATGTATACGTCCGCAGGCGTGAAAAGTCCGTCAACCCTCGCGGCTAGAGTCAATTCTGTCGCTGCTGGGGGCAGGAACTGCCGGAAGTAGCGTCACTCGGCGGCCTTTCCTGCGCTCCCACGCCACTCCGACCCACCAAGATCCGCAAAATGTTAGAACCCGACGGTCAACCCGACCGCTACCCAGGCCTCCGACCTACCTTCGCGCAATCACCGCGATCGACACATCATCCTCGGGCGCGCGCCCGCCCGTGAACAGGTTCCATTCGCCGACCAGCGTGTCGACCAGCGTGGCCGCCGAGGCGGCGTTGTTCCAGCCGATGATGGCGTCGACGAAGGAGTCGCCGAATTCTCGTTCGTTGGCGTTGCGCGCTTCGGTCAGGCCGTCGGAGTGGAAGAGCAGGCGTTCGCCGGGGGCGAGCGAGCCGGGGAGTTGCTCCCACTTCATCCCCGATTTCACGCCGAGGGGGTAGGAGCCGGTGCCGATGCGGTCGACGACCTTGCCGGAGGCAATCTTCACGATCTGCGGATGGCCGGCGACCGTTGCGGTGAAACTGCCGTCGCGGTCGAAGAGAACATAGCAGCAGGAGAAGAACGATCGTGGGCCGCCGGTCCGGCAAAGGATGCGGTTGAGCGAGCCGATGATCGGCGCGGGGGACGGATCGACGTCGAGCTGTGTCCGCCAGGCCGCGTGCGCCACCGCCATCACCAGGCCGGCCGCCATTCCATGACCGGAGGCGTCTCCGAACAGGACGGCCAGCCGGCCGTCCGGAAGAGGGACGAAGTCGTAGATGTCGCCGCCGACGGTGTTGGCGATGCGGTTGAACGCCGCGATCTCGTACGCGTCCGTCTGCGGCGGCGACTTCGGAATCAGATCAGCCTGCAGGTCGCGGGCGAGCTCCAGCTCGTCGCGGAACTTGATCTTGTCGATCAGTTCCATCGCCAACAGAACGACGATGATCATGAACGACGCGGTCATTTCAACAAGAGGCCAGACGCTGAAGTGGCGGTGATAGCTCATCGCGTCGAGCAGAGAGAGGAAGAACCAGATGAAGCCGACGAGAAAGAAGACGCGGCGATGCGGTGCCAGCCGTTTCGCCAGCCCGAGAAGGATCGCGCTGCGCGTCCGGAGGAATCGCCGTAACCGTCTCGGGTCGCTGTCGATCTTCGACTGGTAGTCGGCGATGAGCATCTTCCGCGTCTCGGGCCACTCGAGCGCGTAAAGGTTCGTGACGTCCTTCGTCTTCAGCGACGAGAACGTATCTTTCCCCAGGTTGACCCAGTCGTGCAGCTCTGCCACAGCTCGATTGTACGTAGAAGTAGCGGTGGAGTTCGGCGGCTGTAAACTGCGCCGATGCTCCGATGGGTGCGGTGCCTCCTCCCAGCGCTCCTCGTGACGCTTCCTCTCTCAGCGGAGGAGCTTCCGTTCCGCCACTTCACGCCGAGCGATCAGGTCAATCCGCTCTCCTCGGCCAGCGTCCAGAAGGTGACGCAGGATCACCTCGGCTACATCTGGTTTGCCTTCTACTCGTCCGGGCTGACGCGCTACGACGGGCACGCCATGGAGGAGTACGGAACGGATGACGGGCTCCGCGATCTGACGGTCCGCGAGGTTGATGAAGATGGTACGCATCACCTCTGGGTGGGCTCGGAATCGGGACTGGTCGTGTCCGAAAAACCGCTCGATGCCTACGAGCCGGGCAAGCGTGTGAAATTCGTAAACGCCGTCGGAAGCGAACGACTGTTGCAGATGCGCGTCCGGCGCAACTGTCTGGTCACCGGCATCGACGGCTGGATCTGGGCCGGCGTGCAGGACCGTCTCGTGCGCTATCGCTTTCGCGGCGATACCCTCGAGCGCGGCACGATCGACTCCGTACCGATGACCCCGGGTATCGCCTGCATGCTGATTCGCCGTGACGGATCGGTGCTGGTCGGGCTCAACAACGGATCGATGCTCCAGTTCGACCGTGAAGGGAGGTTCCGAGGACCGCTGCAAGGCCTGCCGCCGTGCGTGTCCGGGGCGCTGACCGAAGCGCGCGACGGCGCGCTGTGGGGCGGGTGCACGAATGGCGTGGTCTGGCGGGGACAGGGCGAGCGCTACGACATCGTCAATCACGATCTCAGCGAGCGGATCGTCTCGATTCTCGAGACGTCGCGCGGCGAAGTGTGGATCGCCAGCCTCGGGTCCGGAGCGGTGCGCATCGAAGGCCGGAACTTCGCCGACCGCTTCGTCGTGAACCGGACGAGCAATCTGCTCGGCGATACGCTCTGGGCGCTCTATGAAGACCGCGAAGGGAACATCTGGTTCGCGCAGAACGGCGGCGTATCGAGGCTGCGCAGGGACTACCGCGCCTTCGAGGCACTGACCGGCCACTCCCATTCCGGCGAGCAGCCGGCGCTGCCCGACCCGAGTGCGTTCTGCATCCTGGCGCGCGAAGCCGGCGCCCGCGGACCGTGGGCGAATCAGATGTTCATCGGCACCGGCGGCGGCCTGGCGCTGTTTGCTCCCGACAGGACCAGAGCGCTCCTGCGCGTGAGCGAGGGATTGCTCAGCAACTCGGTCTATTCGCTCGCTCGCGACGCCGAGGGACGCATCTGGATCGGTACCGTCGGTGGAGTGAATTGCCTTTCGACGATTGCCGATGCACCGCCGATGACGGCGGCGTCGACGCGAAAAAGCATCACGATCGCGGGCGTACCGGCCGTCAACACCTCGTACCCGGTCGACACGACCTATCTCGTACAGCCGTTCACGATCCAGGGCGCGGAAACGATCTGGCTCGCGGGCATTCACGGCCTCACGTGTCTCGCCAACGGGCAATGGTTCACGTTCGGCACGCGCGCCGGGCTTCCGCCGGCGGGAGTCAGCGCGGTGGCGGTCGACGACGACGGTTACGTGTGGGCCGGCACGCCCGACAGCGGCCTGCTTCGCAGCATCGCGGCGTTCAATCCGGCGGCCACGCCTCCGCTTGACGAGAAGAAATTCTTCGCGCCGGCATGGTCGCGTGCCACCGGCGCACGCACCGACTCCGTCCGGACGCTGTTGTGGGCCGGCGGGAAGCTGTGGAGCGGTACGGCCAACGGTCTGGCCATTTTCGATACCAAACCATTCCACACCGTGGCAACTCTCCCCGACGCGGCCCTCGGCGGCAGCATGGTCGCCGGACTCATCCCCTCGCCGAGCGGCCAGTCGGTCTGGGTCAGCCAGAATGCGGGACTGGCCGAGGTCGATCTGCGCGACTTCCACGTCCGCGCGCGCATTTCGAAAGCGGATGGCCTGATCGACGACGAGGCCTGGGCGTATGACCCGCTCGCCGTCGGCGACGACGGCCGCGTTTACCTGGCCACGCCGAGCGGCGTATCGATCTTCAACCCGGCATTGCGCGAGCCGAACGCGGAGCCTCCCATCGTCCGATTTCGCGACGTGGCGTTCCACGAAGACCGCAGCGGCAACAACGAGATCTCGATCGCGTACGCGGCGCTGACCTTCAGCGACGAGTCGCGCGTCGTCTACCGGACGCGCCTCTTCGGCTACGACAACGGCTGGTCGGCGGCGCGGCCCGACGCCAAGATCCGCTACACCAACCTGCCGGCCTATCTCTTTCCCAAGTCTTATCGCTTCGGCGTCATGGCCCGCAACAGCGACGGCGTGTGGTCATTGCCGCAGCTCTACGAGTTCTCCGTCCTTCCTCCGTGGTGGCTGCGCTGGTGGGCGTTGATCGCCTACATCGTTCTGATCGTCGCTCTGGCCAGCCTGGCGAACCGTCTTCGCGTGCAGCGTCTCGAGCGCCGGAACCGCGAGCTCCAGGCGATCGTATCGGCGCGGACCCACGAGCTGGAAGCGCTCGACAAGATGGTCGAGGTCATCAACCGCGAACTGGTCCTGGAAAACGTGTTCCGCAGCCTTCTCGATCAGGGCACGAAGCTGTTCCCGCAGACGGAGGCAGCCGCTTTCCTGCAGTTCGATCACGAGCGGCATCGCACCGAGGTCGTGGCCGAGCTCGGGTACGAAACGGAATCATTCAACGACGTCCGCCTCACTCCCGAGGAAGCCACGCGGCGCTATTCGGAGCGGGCGGAACTGCTCGAAGAAGGGGTGTATCTCATCAAGGGAGATGTGTTTCATGAGCTCACCGGCAGCGAGCAGACGAAGCACTTTCGCGTTCCCAAGTCGATGCTGGCCATGGAGGTCTCGCTTGGCGGCCGCATCGAGGGGTTTCTCATCTTCGACAATTTCACAGATCCCGACGCCTTCAGCCGCAGCGACCTTCGCAAGCTGGCACGCGTGCGGGAACATGCCATCTCGGCAATCTCCAAAGCGCGCATCCTCCGCGAACTTCAGCTCAAGAACCGCGAAGCGGAGGAAGCGAATCAGGCCAAGAGCCGCTTCCTGGCCAACATGAGCCACGAATTGCGGACGCCGATGAACGCCATCATCGGGTTCTCCGAGATTCTCATCGAGCGGCTGGCGACGCAGATCGACGCGAAGTCGATCAACTTCATCCGCTCGATCCTCAGCTCCGGCAAACACCTGCTCGAGATCATCAACGACATCCTCGACCTCTCGAAAGTGGAGGCCGGCAAGATGGAGCTGCTGCCGGAGACGTTTCCGGTCAAGAGCGCGGTCGAAAGCGTCTGCCAGGTGATGCGAGGGATGTCGACGCGCAAGGCCATCACGTTTGCCGTGGAGATCGAACCGGGCGTGACCGCGATCGAGACCGACCAGGCCAAATTCAAGCAGATCCTCTACAACCTGTTGTCGAACGCGGTGAAGTTCTCGCCGAGTGATTCGATCGTCACCATCCATGCGCGCCGGCTCGCGGCGAACGAGGATCAGCCGGAGTCGGTCGGCATCGACGTCATCGACCGCGGCATCGGCATCGCGCAGGAGAATCTGACGCTGATTTTCGAGGAGTTCCGCCAGGTCGACGGCACGCTGAACCGGCAATACGGCGGGACCGGGCTGGGACTCTCACTCGTCCGGAAGTTCGTGGAGTTGCAGGGCGGAACACTCACCGTGGCCAGCGAAGTCGGAAAAGGAAGCACGTTCACCTTCACGCTGCCGGTTCATTTCGCGGGCACGACCATTCCCAGCCCGATCATCAATGTCGACGGCACGGTCATCCCGCCGGGCGAGCGTGTGCTCGTCGTCGAAGACGAAGACCTGGCCTACTCGACCCTCGCCGCCTACCTGCAGGCCGCCGCCTACGTGCCGATCCGCGCCCGCACCGGCGATGAAGCGCTACGCCTCGCGCGCAGCATCCGTCCCGTCGCCATCACACTCGACATCGTGCTGCCGGGCGCTCAGGGATGGGACGTGTTGCGGGCGTTGAAAGCGGACGCGATGACAGCCAGCCTGCCGGTCATCATCGTGTCGATGATCGACAATCGCGAGCTCGGTCTTGCCTTTGGCGCCGACGACTATTTCGTCAAGCCGGTCGACTGGACGCGGTTGATGCGCCGGCTGCGCGAGATCACCGTGCGCACCGCCGCACCGAAACGGCCACGCCTTCTGCTCATCGACGACGACGTCAGCGTCCATGACATGCTCGAAGCGGAGCTGACCAAGCAGGGGTATCAGCTCGAGAAGGCGTTCTCCGGCGCCGAGGGGCTGGAGCGGGCGGAGGTCAGCGTGCCGGACGTCATCATTCTCGACCTGGCCATGCCTGGGATGAGCGGCTTCGAAGTGGCCGCAAAACTGAAACAGAGTGATGCGACCGCGCACATTCCTGTCCTGGCGTTCACGGCGAAAGAGCTGACCCTCGACGATCGCGAACAACTGCGCGGCTTTCACGCCGTCGTGGCAAAGGGAGCATCGTCCGGGAAGAGGCTGATCCACGCCATCCAGGCGCTCGACGCCCGAACGACGATGGGCGCCACGCCGTAACGGGCTACGGAGCGAGCTGCTTTAGCAGGAACGTCCGCGTTTCCGCTGTCGGATAGAGGACGTTCCCCTTGCGGTCGGCGACTCGATAGTCGGCGATGAAGTCGTCGTAGCCGGGATAGTCGGCATTGAGCCGGTCGTGCATACCCGGCAGCGACTCGTCGTTGAAGTAGGCGCCGTAGCGATCGCGGACGGCGAAGCTCCAGACCGCGTCCACGTCCTCATAGATCAGGATGGCGCGCCGCAGAGCGTTGCGCACCGCGCCAAGGGGCATGGCGTCCGCGAGCGACTTCGAGACGGCGAGAGCGGCCTCGAAACGGCGGAAGTCGCCCGCCTCATTCGAATCGCGTAGCGCGGTGAGCACGATTGCCGGCACGACCGCCGGCAACCGATGAGGGAGTGGCTTTTCGGCGAGGGCTGAGACACTCAGCACAGGGACGACACAGAACACCGCGGCCATCAAACGCATGGACCGAAGCGAATCCACGACACCCCTCCGCCTGAGTTGTGTTGCCGAAAGAAATCAGAACTATTTACTGGCCATCGGCCGGCGCGAGCTCTCGGCGCCGAGCGCACGCGCGGTCTCGATCAGCTCCTGAATCGTGGCCTGGTCCTTGCCGGCCGCCTGCAGCATGTAGATGCGGATGGCGCTTCCGACGGGGATTAGCGTGTTGGCCGGATCGGCATAGAACTTCTCGAGTCCGGAGACCAGCTCGAAGCCGGACATCTTGCCCGCGGTCGAGCTCTGCCGCTCGGTACGCGCGGCCAGACTGGCACAGGCCGAGCTCGGTCCGGCGGCGACGTCGATCTTGTTCAGGGCGTCGAGATACCCCTGTGCATAGCCAATCGACCAGAACAACTTCTCTGTGCTGCTCAGACGCAGGAACTCTTCGCCGTTGGCAGGCGGCGTGATCTCGGGCGTCGTCGCTCGCTCGGCGGAATATCCGACGATCGCGAACAGCATCAGGGCGATAGCAACGGCAAGTTTTTTCATGGCAGCCTTTCGAAGACGCTCGCGAATTTTGGTCGACTCACTCAAACGGATTTTGGCGATTCTACCAAAGGGATGTGTCAGATAGACAAGAGATTGCGTCGTTACTCGATCGCTCCCTCGATCTTCGCACGATAGCGGGCCACATCCGTCGTCGCGGCGATGTAGGGGAGCGAGAGAGCGAGCTCGCGCTTTGCCTCGGCGTAGTGTCCCGTTTCGTACAAGGTCACCGCGTAGGAGTAGTGGTATTTCTCCTCGCCGTGGCCGAGCGTTCCCGCACGCTGGAAAGCGAGCACCGCATCCGGGAAGTCCCCGACCCGAAACAGCCCTTCGGCGAGCCGCAACGCCGAGGGATGCGAGAGCGGAGAACCGGTCAGGAGCGCCTTGTAGACCGTCCGCGCGCGGCCGATCTCGCCGTTTTCGATCGCCCGCTGTGCCTCGTCGAGGCTTGCGTCCACGTCTTTCACTGTCTGCCTCGGCGTTGACGGCTGCGGCGTGGGATCCGGCGTCACTGGCTGCGGCTGCGGTCGACTCGTCTCCGATTTCGGCGGAGCGGCTGGTTGCGGGATTGGTGGTTGCGGCTGCGGATCCGGATCGACAGGCTGGGGAGTGGGAACGACCGGCCGCGGAGCCGGAACCACCGGCTGCGGTGTAACGGCCGGCGGCTGAGGCGCCGGCACGACCGGTGGCGGGATCGCTTTCGGCCCGGCATCAGGAGGCGACGAGTCGGCTTCCTTTTCGCGCGGCGCGGTCACGGCAACATTCGGACGCTTCGTCGGTGTCGGTACGATGACTCGCGGCCTTGCGGCAGCCGCTGCCTGCTGTACCCGTTCGGGAACGCCGAGGAGAGTGCACTCCTCCGCCGTCAACAGTGCGGCGGCAACCGTGTCGACTTCCGCGCGCACGTCATCGGGAAGCGTGACCGAGCGGAAGTGCGGCTGAATCTTCTCGGCGGAGACGATGCGCAACAGCGAGTCGCGCGCGTCGTTGTCGTGTCCGAGCCGGTGGGCGGCAATGATTGCGTAGGATTGCGCTGTCTCGAATTGATCGACGTGCTCGACGAATCCAAAGGCGGCATTGCGCAGCTCCAGGAAGGCATGGGCGTAATCGCCGGCGGCAAAGTGAGCCATCCCGCGCTGATAGAGGCGCTGGTAAAACTCATCGCCGGACGCGGCAAATCCCGCGACAGGAATGAGCAGCAACCACAACACCGCCAGTTTGCGCAGGACGTTCTCCGATTGAATGCACGAGTTTCTGCACTCGTGCCGTAGCCGGCCACGAGAACAGTGGAGCCGCAGACTTTTCATCCTGGGGAGTTGGACCGAAGGAAATTGTGCCACACTTCATCCACCCGAGCTGTGAATTCGCGGTAGCATCTCCCTTCAATCGTGTCAAAGAACGTCATCATCGTCGGCGGCGGTCTGGCCGGGCTTTCGGCGGCGGTGTACCTGGCGCGCGCCGGACGCACCGTGACGATTTTCGAGCGTCGCCGTTACCTCGGCGGCCGCGCGGTGACTCATCTCCGCCACGGCTACCGGTTCAATCTCGGGCCGCATGCGTTTTACCGCAACGGACTCGGCTGGAACGTTCTGCGTGAGCTCGGCATCCCAGTCCGCGGCGGCATTCCGAAGCCGCGTGGCGTGGCGATGCTCGGCGAGGAGCGATACAAGCTTCCCAGCAACCCGTGGTCACTGCTCACGACGTCGATCTTCGGGCTGAAAGCGAAGGCGAAGGCGGCCATGCTCATGCTTCGCATACGCCGGATCGATCCGAAGCCCTACTCTTCGATGACCGTCCGCGAATGGATCGACGCGAACGCGTCCGACGAGCGCCTGCGGCAGGTGCTGGAGGCTATGTTCCGCCTCGCTACCTACAGCGACCGGGCCGACCTTCAGAGCGCCGGCGCGGCGCTGGCCCAGTTGCGGTTGGCCATCCGCGGAGTCGTCTACGTCGATGAAGGGTGGCAGAAGATCGTCGACTCGCTGCATAGCGCGGCGGTCGCGTCGGGCGTCAATTTCGTGACCAGCTCGCGCGTCGTGAACGTCCATCACGACGGCGGCGCGGTTAGCGGGGTGGAGCTCGGCGGACTGGAAGTCGATGTCCGCAACGACACCATGTCGCTGGCGATGCCGGACATGACCGATCCGGACAAAGGGACGCGCATCCCGGCCGAAACCGTCCTTCTGGCGGTCGATCCCAGCACCGCCCGCGAGCTCGCTCCCGACCTCGACTGGCCAACGTCGAGTGCGGTAACGGCGGCCTGCCTCGATGTCGCTCTGTCAAAACTTCCCGAGCCGCGGAACACCTTTGCCATCGGTATCGACAAGCCGCTCTACTACTCGGTACATTCGAAATGGGCGCAACTGACGCCGAAAGGGGGCGCTCTCCTCCACGCAATGAGATATGGCGAAGGAACCGAGGGGGAGCTCGAAACGCTCGTCGACGAGATGCAGCCCGGCTGGCGCGACCTCATCGTCCATCGCCGTTTCCTTCCGGCGATGACGGTGTCCAACGCCCTCGTCGAGCCCGAGGGCCGATCCTCGCGGATGCGCGCGGTGACGCCGGTGCGCGGTCTTTATGTAGCCGGTGACTGGGTGAACGAAGGCGGCATCCTGTCGGACGCCGCCTTCGCCAGCGCGCGTGCGGCCGCGAAGGCGATCCTCACGGCCGGATAGATTACTTCTGCAGCCGGATGTCGCCGCCGGAGCTTCGGAGCACGAGCTTCGGACCGCCACCGTTCACCTTTCCGTTCAGTGACGAATCGTTCTGCTTGCCGAGGATCGTCACAGGAACATCCGAGGCGACGTCACCGCCGCTCGTGTGCGCGTCGATGTCGAGCGCCACATTCGGAGCGAGGGAAACGGTGATGCCTCCTCCGGATGTCGACAGCGTCGAATCGCCATGCGGTTGCCGCGACAGGCGTGCCCGGATGGATCCACCCGAACTCGAGGCGTCGATGACTCCGCCGGCATCGCCGATCTCGATCGAGCCGCCGGATGTGTGCGCCTTCAGGTCGGATCCGGCGCGTCGAATGTCGATCGACCCGCCCGAGGTTTTCACGCTGAGCGAACCGGCCGCGTCGCCGACTTTGATGTCGCCGCCCGAGGTGGAAAGCATCGCGTCTGCGTGCGAGCCGGCCATCGAGACGTCGCCGCCCGAGGTGTGCGCGTCGACGACGCCGTTGATCCGCCCCAGCGAAACGTCGCCGCCCGAGGTCTTGGCCCGCACCTGTCCGTTCAGATCGGAGACGGTGATGTCACCGCCCGAGGTCGTCAGGTCGACGTTGTACTGAGACGGAACGTTGACGACGTAGTGGACGTCGAGGTCGGTGTTCCAGTGAAACCACGACGTCGGGTGGTTGTAGCGCGAGCGGATTCGGACATTGTTTCCTTCCTGGGCGAAGGTGACATCGAGATCCTTGAAGAGCTCGTCCGCGTGCGAGCGGCTCGACGTCCTGGCGTGACGGATGACGTCGACGCTGACGTTGGCGGCACCCGAGATGATCTTGATATCGCCGACGTCGGCGTCGATGGTGATCGTCCCGCCGGGACGGACGTTGAAATTGCGGTGAATGGGGCTATCGATCGCGGCACGGGCGGCCGAAATCGATATGAGCCCAAGCACGGCCGCGAGCCCTGCGATGCGGATGCGCTTCATGGTGTGCCTCCTGTGCAGAGTAAGTACGCCGTGGAGGCTGAAAGGTTAGCAACGGCCTCGCTGCCCTTTACTTCACCCGCTCGCGCTTGATCGAAACCAGAGAGAACTGGCCCGAGACGCAAAACCAGCCATGGTCGGTCTTGATCCAGACATCTGTGAATCGGAGGTCGGCAGTGACGCGCTCCGCGCCCGCGGTGGTCTTCCGGAGGATGCGGCCGGAGATGATGGCGGCGTTGTCATGTATGCGAACCGTTACGTCGGCCGGCTCGTACGGCTCCATCACCACGCCCTTTTCGAGCTCCGCGATCAACTGCGCCTTGGTTTTCACGGCGCCGCTGCCGGTGATGAGGACGTAGTCGTCCGATACGTGGGCGCTGAACCAGCCGGCGTCTCCCTCGTAGGTGGCCACGGCCTGCTCGCGCTCGAGTCTCCGCAACGCCTGCTCGTCGCTGAGGAAACTCGCGCCGGACGCGGAAGTAGCGAGGAAGCCGAGGAGAAGAACGATGATGGTCCGTTTCACGGCGCGCATTGTGCCACGCGGGTAGACTTCGGGGATGCTGAGTGCTTTCGCCGCCGTTCTCATGCTCGTGATGACGCCATCGCCCCGTTTTCTCGCCCTCGGCGATTCCTACACGATCGGCGAGAGTGTCGCCGCCGCTGACCGCTGGCCGAATCAGCTTGCGCTCCAGCTACGCAAGGACGGGATCGACATCGCCTATCCGGAGATCATCGCCAAAACGGGCTGGACGACGGATGAGCTGTCCTCGGCCATCGACGCGGCAAAACCACATGGGCCCTATGCGCTGGTGACGCTGCTGATCGGCGTGAACAATCAATACCGCGGCCGCGATGCCGAGCAGTATCGAAAGGAATTCGTCGCGCTGTTACAGCGAGCCATCGCGTTCGCCGGGAACGATCCGAAGCGCGTGCTCGTCGTCTCCATCCCGGACTGGGGCGTCACTCCATTCGCAGCCGGCCGCGACCGGGTGAAGATCGGCGCCGAGATCGATCACTTCAACGCCATCAACGCCGAGGAGACGAAACGAGCCGGTGCCCGCTACGCGAACATCACGCCGGTCTCCCGCGATGCCGCCGCCGACCCGACGCTCGTCGCGCCCGACGGCCTCCACCCCAGCGCAAAAATGTACGCCGAGTGGGTCAAGGTCATTTTGCCGCAGGCGGAGGCGGCGCTGAAGGGGCGTTGATCTCGATCGCCTCGAGCTTCGTGTTCGCGGTCGGCATCCCCTGCGCCATGCCCGCTTCCGCGAAAGGAAACAACAGGCCGTTGACGCGCCGGAAGTCGCTGTAGTCGACGACGAACTCGAGGCCTGACGCTTTGCCGGTCGACCGGAGGATGTGCGACGTCTTCGTATCGACGTTGACCGTCAACGTCAGCGACGCCGAAAGGGGGATCTCGATCGTACGGACGCCGTCTTTCGTGCCGAGGTCGTGAAGGGAGGCGCGCTTCTCGACGAGAAGCAGAGGCAACGCCAGACGGGCTGCCTGCAGCTTCATCGCGTCGAGCGATCCGCCGGTGACCTCTTTGTCGTTGCGGGTTCCGTGGTCGCCATCGACGATGCGTACCTCGTGCTCCGTTGGATACGTGACGTCGAAACGCAGCTTGTCCGGTTTCTGCCAGAAGCGCGTCATCTTGCCGTCGCCTTTGCGCATCATCGGCACGACCGTGCCGCTCTCGCGCAGCGACGTCACCTTCTGCCAGGCGGCCTCCCCGCCGTACTCCTTCATGACCTTCGAAACGACGTCATCGAGCGACTGGGCGTGTGCGGTCGCTGCGAGAAGCAGCACGGCGAGGATGGAAAGTTTTCGCATGATGGGATTGTGCCATTGTTGACTCGCCGCGCGCCGATGTATACGGTCCCGCCCCATGACCACCGAAGCCCCATCCAAGCCGCGCGACTTCATCCGCGAGATCGTTGACGAGGATCTCGCCGCCGGCAGGTACCAGCGCGTCATCACCCGCTTTCCGCCCGAGCCGAACGGCTACCTGCACATCGGCCACGCCAAATCGATCTGTCTCAACTTCGGTATCGCCGGCGAGTTCGGCGGGCAATGCAATCTCCGCTTCGACGACACGAACCCGACGAAGGAAGAGGTCGAGTTCTCCGAGTCGATCAAGCGCGACGTGGCCTGGCTCGGCTTCTCCTGGGGTGAGAATCTTTTCCACGCCTCCGACTACTTCGACCAGCTCTACGCCTGGGGCGAGGAGCTGATTCAGAAAGGGAAGGCCTACATCGACAGCTCCTCGGCCGATGAGATGCGGGCCATGCGAGGCACGCTCACGGAAGCGGGGCTGGAATCGTCGTACCGCGGCCGGAGCGTGGACGAGAATCTGGACCTCTTCCGGCGGATGAAAGCCGGCGAGTTCCCGGACGGCGCGCACGTGCTGCGGGCGAAGATCGACATGGCCTCCCCGAACATCAACATGCGCGATCCGGTGCTTTATCGCATCCGCCACGAGCGCCACGACCGTACCGGCGATGCGTGGTGCATCTATCCGCTGTACGACTACGCGCATCCGCTGTCAGACGCCATCGAGCACATCACGCATTCGCTCTGCACGCTGGAGTTCGAGGATCACCGCCCGCTGTACGACTGGTTGATCGAGAGCGTCTCGGTGCCGTCGCGCCCTCGGCAGTACGAGTTTGCGCGGCTCAATCTCAACTACACGGTGATGTCGAAGAGGAAGTTGCTTCGCCTGGTCGAGGAGAAGCACGTCAGCGGCTGGGATGATCCGCGCATGCCGACCATCGCCGGACTGCGCCGCCGCGGATACACGCCCGCATCGATCCGCAACTTCTGCGAGCGCGTCGGCGTCGCCAAGCGGGAGAACGTCATCGATGCCGGCCTGGTCGAGTTCTGCGTTCGCGAGGATCTGAACACCACCGCGCCGCGTGTGATGGGCGTGCTAGATCCGCTACGGGTCGTCATCGATAACTACCCCGAGGGGGAAACGGAGTGGTTCGATACGGGGACGCGCAAGGTTCCGTTCGCAAGAACGCTTCTCATCGAGCGGGAGGACTTCATGGAAGAGCCGCCGAATAAGTTCTTCCGCCTCGCACCGGGCCGCGAGGTGCGCCTCCGCTCGGCGTACTTCATCACCTGCACCGGCGTGGTGAAAGACGATGCCGGCAACATCGTGGAGCTGCACGCGACCTACGATCCTGCCACGCGCGGCGGCGACTCGCCGGACGGACGGAAGCCGAAAGCAACCCTGCATTGGGTTTCCGCCGATCACGCCGTCGATTGCGAGGTGCGCCTCTACGATCGTTTGTTCCGGTCGGAGAACCCGGAGGAGAGCGGCAATTTCCTCGACGACCTCAATCCGAATTCACTTCAGGTGGTTCCGCGCGCGAAGCTCGAGCCCTCGGTGCGCGGCGCAGCTCCCTTCACGCGTTACCAGTTCGAGCGGCTCGGATACTTCTGCGTCGATCCTGATTCGTCCGGCGATACCCTCGTGTTCAATCGCACGGTGACGTTGAAGGATGCGTGGGCGAAGGTGAAGTAGCAGCGGGGTTTCGTGGTCTCGCGGTTACGCGGTCTCGCGGCGTTTCGATGACAACGCCACCGCGAAACTCCGCAACCGCGAGACCGCGAGACCCGCGAAAACTTTAATCATCATTCTTTTTCATCTGCTATTCTTGCAGCCATCCAATCGTCCATCTTTTTCGAAAGGGGTTGCGATGGCTGTTTGCTGGCGTTGTCCGAGTTGCGGTGAAGTCAGTTGCGAAGATGACGTGAACGCCACCGGCAAGCCTGTCGCCTGCGATCACTGCGAACGGCCGTTTCCACAGCAAGACACCCTCTGCACGGTCTGCGACGCCCCCAATCCGTGGAAGCGGCGCGACACGCTGCACTTTCTCTGCCGCGAGTGCGGGACGACGCAGACGTTTTTCTCGCACCTGTCGATGGCAGGGTGACTTGCTATGATCGCCCCCGAAGGGGACAAGCATGCCGCTGCTGGAAGGAAAGACCGGGATCGTTTTTGGGGTCGCCAACAAACGCTCCATCGCCTGGGCCATCGCGCAGGCACTGTCGCGAGAAGGGATGCGGCTGGCCTTCACGTATCAGGGAGAGCGGCTGAAAGCGAATGTCGAGGAGCTCTGCGTATCGATGCCGGGATCGCTCATCCTCCCCTGTGACGTTACGCTGGATGCCGAGGTCGAGGCGGTATTCAAAGAGGTGGGCGAGACGTTCGGAGCACTCGATGCACTCGTCCATTCGGTTGCCTTCGCGCCGCGCGAAGACATGGAGAACGACTTCGTGGATACATCGCGCGAAGGTTTTAAGACCGCACACGATATCTCCGCCTACTCTCTCGTCTGCCTGACACGTGCGGCGCTGCCGCTCTTCGAGAAATCAGGCGGCGGCGCGGTCCTGGCCATGACGTACTACGGCGCGGAAAAAGCGGTTTTGGGCTACAACGTCATGGGGGTGGCCAAAGCGTCGCTGGAGGCGAGCGTCCGGTACCTCGCTGCGAACCTCGGCCCGAAGAACGTCCGCGTCAATGCCATCTCCGCGGGGCCGGTCAACACTCTGGCCGCGCGCGGCGTCAAAGGCTTCACCGGCATGCTCAAGCATCATGCCGAGCGTGCGCCACTGCGCCGCAATGTGGAGCTCGAAGAGATCGCCAACGCCGCGCTCTTTCTGCTCTCTCCGATGTCGGCCGGCATCACCGGCGAGGTGATGTTCGTTGACGGCGGCTACAACATCATCGGGCTTTGATCGCCGCCAGCACGTCACCGGTTGACCGTACGCGGCCCATGCGCGGGAAGATGGTCGTCACCGCGAATTCGTGAGCTCCGGCTGTCAGCCCCGACATGGCATCTTCGACGAAGATCTGCTCGAAACCGCGCTCGTACGCGTCGCGCGCGGTCGATTCGACGCCGAAGTTCGTGGCGATGCCGCCGAAGACGATGGTGCGGATGCCGCGGCGGCGCAACTGCAGTTCGAGACCCGTGCCGTAGAACGCGCCCCACTGCCGCTTGACGATGACGATGTCGCCGGGGTGCGGCCCGATCTCCGGCACGATCTCACTCCAGTCGGACGGCATCGGACCCGCGGGAGGAGCGCTGTCTGCCGCCGGCTTGAGACGGTCGCCGTCGTCGTCCGAGAAACCGACATGCACGAGGATCACCACCGCCTTCGCACGCCGGAACGCCTCCGCGAGCTTCGCGCAGCGCTCGACGACTTCGGATGACGAATGCGGCGCCGCCGGCCGCGCCACGATGCCCCGCTGCAGGTCGATGACGATGAGCGCCGTAGTCGTTGGGTCGAGGGAAAGATCAGCCATGCCGTCTATGTGCTTCCGGCCACGAAGAAATTGGTGTTCGTCGGTTGTGCGACGCCGCCCCTCGGCTCGAGCGTCACGGCCAGGCCTTTGATCTCCGTCGCCAGCGGGAGATTCTCGATGGAGATGGACGCGCCGCCGGACCGGGTCACGTCGAACACGCCGGCGCTTTGCGGCTTCGGCTGATCGCCGCGGAGGATCCAGAGCTGGTAACTCTTGTCGGTGGGATTGGCGGGGAGGTTGTAGAAGAAGACGACGGCACGGCGCTGCTTCGGCTCGAGAAAGACCTTCGCCGATGCCGACGGCGAGACCTGCTGGCCGGTGAGGGAGATCGTGCGCGTGTCCTGCGAGGCCAGAGCCGCCATCTCCGCGCTCAGCTTTTCGTTGCGCGCCGTGAGGAGCTGATTCTCGCCCGCCAGCCGCCGCATCTCGGCTTCGCTGATCGTGGCCTTTTCGCGGATGACGCGAACCGAAAGCTCGCGCCAGCCCCACAGCGCCAGGAAAAGAGCGGCAGCCACCATCCACCAGCGCCTGCTGCCGAAGCGATCGCGCGCGTCGACGACGTTGTCGCTCTCGTCCTGCCCGTCGATGGCCAGGAAGATCCGATCGCGCAATGCGGGCGGAGGGGTGACCGGATCGAGATCGCGCGCCAGGAGCGTCGCCGCCTCCTCGTACTCGTCGCGGGCTCGCCGGCAGTCGGAGCACGATGCCCGATGCACGCGGAAGGCGCTTGCCTCATCCGCGGTCGCTGCACCGATCGCGTCGAGCGCGGCAATCGATTCGAGCTCCGCGTGGCTTTTCATCGCCGTCATCATCGAAACGCCTTCAGGCTCTCACGCAACTTCTTCATCCCCAGTTGCATCCGGGTCTTGATGGTGCCGAGAGGCTCGCCCAGCTTCTCTGCGATCTCCGACTGCGACAAACCTTCGAAATACGCCAGCGCCAGTGCGGCCCGCTGCGCCTCCGGCAGTTCCGCGAGCGCACCACGCACCGCGCGGCGCTCCTCGGATTGGATGGCGTCGTCCGCTCCCGTTCTCTTCTCCACGAAACCGAAGCTCGACGACAGCTCCCGACCGGCCTCGTCTTCACGGTCTCCGCGAATCCTGCGGGAGCGGAGCCGGTCGATGCCGCGGCTGCGGGCGATCGAGATCAGCCAGGCCACGTCGCTGCCGCGAACGGCATCGAACATCTTCGCGTTCGTCCACGCCTTCACGAAGGTCTCCTGCAGAACTTCCTGAGCGTCGTCCGGGTTGGCGAGGATGCGGAGAAGGAGGGCATAAAGAGTCGATGAATGACGGTCGTAGAGCTGCTCGAACGCGGTGAGATCACCGTGTGCGACGGCAGGCAGCAGCGAGCTGGGTTCGAAGCTCGTGTTCATTGCGGCGGTCATGGCGCGGCGTTGATGTTACGTTCCGGCGCGCACGGCGGATTTAGTCGTCCGACGGCTCGTCGGTCTCGGGCGGAAACTCGATGTCGGTGCGATATCCGGTCCGCGAGGGCGACCGCTTGCCGGGAAAGCCGCTCGGCCGGCCGGACGACTCTTTGTTCGTACCGTGGCCTTGCGCTCCGCCGTCCCAGAAACCTTTGCCCTTCGCCTGCTCGCGCTGATTTTCGGACATGGTGTGGATTCTATCGAAAATGGTTCCTGGGTAGCGCGGTCTCGGCTAAGTGCTTGCGCGGCAGAACGATCGAGCGGAGATGGTGGCCGAGCCTTGGGCAACCAGCGCCGCCGGCCGTGCCGGCCTAGCCGGGTTGTGCCACCGGTACCTCGATCACCGCCGGCGCTGGCTCCGGCTCGGGGAGCGTCTTGGACTCCCGGCCGACGCGCTCTGTCGTCTTCTGATCGGCGGCACTCCGGTCGAGCAGGGCGATCTTGAGCACCTCTTCCACGTGCTCGACGAAGTAGAACTGCATGTCGCGCTTGATCGGCTCCGGGACGTCGATCAGATCGCGCTCATTCAGCTTCGGCATGATCACGGTGTTGATCTTCGCCGCGCGGGCGGCCAGCACCTTTTCTTTCAGGCCACCGATCGGAAGGACGTCACCGCGAAGGGTCACTTCGCCGGTCATGGCCACATTTCGCTTCACGGGGCGGCCGGTGATCATCGAGATGATCGCGCTCGTCATCGTGATGCCCGCCGAGGGTCCGTCTTTCGGAATCGCGCCGGCGGGGACGTGAATATGAATGTCGTGCGTCTCGAAGTAATCGGAAGGGATGTTCTGCTCGTCGGCGTGGGCGCGCGCGTAGGTGAGCGCCGCCTGCGCCGACTCCTTCATCACATCGCCGAGCTGACCGGTCAGGACCAGCTTCCCTTTGCCCTTCACCGCCAGCGCCTCGATGAACAGGATGTCGCCGCCGACCGCGGTCCAGGCCAGACCGGTGGCCACGCCTACCTGATCGCGCTCCAGCAACTCCTCGGCGAAATGCTTCATCGGCCCGAGGTACTTTTCGACCGAGCCGTCGGTGATGCGGTAACTCTCCGCCTGATTGCCGCCGGCAACCTGCACCGCGATCTTGCGGCAGATGGTCCCGATCTCGCGCTCCAGATTGCGGAGGCCTGCTTCCTTCGTATAGCCGGTGATGACGCGCATGATGCCGGAGTCGGTCCAGACCACCGGCGTCTCTTTGATGCCGTTCTCCTCCATCTGCTTCGGGATCAGATGCTGCTTGGCGATCGACAGCTTCTCCTCATCCGTATAGCCCGAAAGGCGGATCACTTCCATCCGGTCGAGAAAGGCCGGCTGGATCGTGTCGAGCACGTTCGCCGTGACGATGAACATCACGTTCGAGAGGTCGTAGGGAACGCCGAGGTAATGGTCGCGGAACGAGAAATTCTGTTCCGGATCGAGCACTTCCAGGAGCGCTGACGATGGATCGCCGCGGTAGTCGGCGCCGATCTTGTCGACCTCGTCGAGCATGAAGACCGGATTCGACGTCGCTGCCTGATTGATGCCCTGAATGATGCGGCCGGGGAGTGCACCGACGTAGGTCCGGCGGTGGCCGCGGACCTCCGCCTCGTCGCGCACGCCGCCAAGCGAAATGCGGACGAACTTGCGGTCGAGCGCGCGGGCGATCGAACGGCCGAGAGAGGTCTTGCCGACGCCGGGAGGCCCGACGAAACAGAGAATGGGGCCCTTCATCTTCTGGCCGCGGAGTTTGCGGACGGCCAGATACTCCAGGATGCGCTCCTTGATCTTCTCGAGATCGTAGTGATCCTCGTCGAGGATCTTGCGGGCGCGTTCGAGGTCGTGATTGTCGGCCGACATCTGACCCCACGGCAGGCCGGTCATCCAATCGAGGTACGTGCGGATGATCGACGTCTCCGCCGAATCGGGATGGGAGCGCTCCAGCCGCTTGATCTGCTTCTCGACCTCTTCGCGCGCCTCCGCCGGAATCTGTTTTTCTTCGATTTTCTTGCGGTAATTCTCGACGTCCTCGGCGACATCTTCCCCTTCGCCGAGCTCGGACTGGATGGCCTTCAATTGCTGCCGCAGGAAGTACTCGCGTTGCGACTTGTTCATCTCCCCCTGCGCCGCCGAGGAGATCTCCTGCTGCATGGTCAGGAGATTGATCTCGCGCGAGAGGAGGTCATTGACTCGTTTCAGGCGCTCGACCGGATCCATCGTCTCCAGGATCTGCTGCGCCTCTTCGAGCTTGAGGTCGAGGTTCGACGCGGCCAGGTCGGTGAGCCGCGCCGGGTCGTCGAGATTGGCGGCGATGACCATGACCTCGGGGCTGATGTTCTTGCCGAGTCCGACGGCACGGTCGAGGTTTTGTTTTACCGCGCGAATGAGGGCTTCCGTCTCGAGTCCCCGATCCTTGGTGGTGGTCTCCTCGATGCGGGTGATCTTTGCCTTGAAGAACGGCGCGGTCTGGATGAAGTAGTCGATCCGGGCGCGGCTCAGTCCCTGCACGAGGATGCGGATGCGGCCGTCCGGCAGCTTCAGCATCCGCATGATGATGGCCACGGTTCCAACGCGATAAAGATCGTCTTCGGCCGGGTCTTCGTTCTGAAAGTCTTTCTGCGCCGTCAGCATGATGACGCGGTTCTCGGCCAGCGCCTGATCGACCGCGTTGATCGACTTCTCCCGCGACACCGACAGCGGAACGATGATGAACGGAAAAATGACGAGGTCCTTCAGCGGCAGAACCGGCAGGACGTCGGGGATTTTGATCGCTTCTTCTTTCGCGGTTTCGGTCGCGTCGGTCATCTCAGCCTCTCAATGGGGGAAGCATCCTCTGCAATGAGTGTTCCTTGTATCGCGGTCGCACGGTGCTACCTCAATTGATGCAGTTCCTTCACAAATGCATCCACATCTTCGAATCTTCGATACACCGAGGCAAAACGGACATAGGCCACCGGATCGAGCTCGCGAAGGCGCTGCATGACCATCGTTCCGATGACCTTGCTCGACGCTTCCCGCTCGCTGGAATCCTGCATGGCTGCCTCGATCGCATCCGCCAGCCGCTCGAGTGTTTCCTGCGGGACCGGACGTTTGCGGCAGGCCACCTGCAGGCCGCGCATCAGTTTGGATCGGTCATACGGCTCACGGCGCTCGTCGCGCTTGACGACCTGGAACGGTATCTGTTCGATCTTTTCGTAGCTGGTGAAGCGGCGCTCGCACTTCGTGCACTCACGCCGGCGGCGAATGACATCCGCCTCACGGCTCTCGCGAGAGTCGACGACACGGTCTTCCGTGTTGCCGCAGAACGGGCATCGCATCGGGACGCCGTATATCACGACTGCGGGGGCGTGTCGCCCGCCACATCTTCGGCTTCCCGCCTGAGGTCGCGCCAGCGGAGACCCTCACGGGCGAAGAGCGTCACGCCGGTGGCGACGACCGGAACGGTGCCGACCAGATGCATCAACAACGCGAGGGCCACGGAGCTGTCGATGTCAAAACCGTAGAACGACGTCAACGCCCACTGGCAAAGCTTGTGGAAGCCGCCGACGCCGCCCGGCGTCGGGATGGCCACGCCGATCGTCGTCACGCCACTGATGAAGAACGTCGCGTCGTAGGGCAATGGGTGATGCATGGCGATGAAAACGAGCGAGTACTGCGCCGTCAGGCAGACCCAGACCGCGGCGGTGGCAAAAATGACCGTGAAAAAGTCCCCCGGCCGTTCCGTGATGGACAACGTTCTGGCGAAGGCGTCGAAGAACTTCATCCACGGCTCGCGGAATCGCTTCGGCAGGATGCGGCCGACCGTCCCGTGCATCCGCCGGACGGCGCCGCCGAAAAAATAAAGGCTCACCAGCAGGAGGATGAGCAGGGCGAGCACCACCGTGCAGCCGATGGCGCCGCCATGAACGACACCGGCGTTATTCGGAAAGCTGTTCCAGCGGAGAATGCAGAACCAGATGAAGATCCCAAGGATGCTGAAGAGATCGAGAATGCGCTCGGTGAGCACGGTCCCCAGCGCCTCTGAAAAGCGAACGTTCGTGCGCCGCGACAGCAGGGCCGGGCGCGCGACGTCGCCGGCGCGGATCGGCAGCACGGTCGAGAGCATGTAGCCGGTTGTATTGGCGAAGAACGTCGGATAGAAACCGGGCGGTTTCGGCCCGCCGAGGAGCACCCGCCAGCGGATGGTGCGAAAGATCAGAGCCAGCCAGTTGACCAGAAACGCCGACGCCAGCCACAGAAGGTTGGTCGACAGCATGATCCGCCAGACATCGCGAAGGTCGCTCTTCCAGAGAAAAAGCCCGAGAAAGAAAATCGTCAACAGCGCGATCGAGGTCACCTGGAGAATGCGGCGCAAAGTCGGGAAGTTGTACCACGCCGATGCTGAAGATCTACACGAATCCCGTCTTCTACGAACACGACACCGGAGCCGGACATCCGGAGTCAGCCACGAGGCTCGATGCGGCACTGGCGGGCGTCGAGCGCGCCGGGCTCGCGGATCGCATCAACCGCGAGACCGCCGATCACCCGGACACAGACCGCATCATCGCCAAAGTTCACTCGGCCGACTACGAGCGAGCGCTGGACCAGGCGGCTCGATCCGGGATGCGCGATTTTTTCTCGGGCGATAACCCGATGTCGTCGCAGACCTTCTCCGCGGCGCGCACCGCCGTCGGCGCCGCGCTGACTGCCGCCGAGGAGATGATGGACGGCCAGGAGAACCGCGCGTTTGTCGTAGCCCGGCCGCCCGGTCATCACGCCGAACGCCTTCAGCCGATGGGTTTCTGTTTCTTCAACACCATCGCCTGCGTTGCCGAATGGATGCGCGAACAGCCCGGCATCGAGCGCGTCTTCGTCTTCGACTTCGACGTCCACCACGGCAATGGAACGCAGGCTCTCTTCTGGGACCGCGACGACGTCTTCTACGCGTCGATGCACCGCTTCCCGTTTTACCCCGGCACCGGTGCTACGAACGAGATCGGCGGCGGCGCCGGCCGCGGCTACACGCTGAACATCCCCTTCGAACAAGGGCTCGGCGATGCCGCCTACCTTCGCGGAGTGGAAGAGGTGATCGTGCGAGCTATCGACGACTACCAGCCGCAGGCGATCCTGCTCTCGTCGGGATTCGACGCCCATCGCCGCGATCCGCTCGGCGGCATGCGCGTCACCGAGAAGGCATACGGCGAGATCACGAGCTGGATCGTCGAAACGGCGGCCCGCCACAGCGGCGGCCGCGTCCTCTCGCTGCTCGAAGGCGGCTACGACATGGAGGGGCTCGCGGCCAGTGTTGCTGAACACGTGCGCGCTCTGGCGTAGACTCCGCGGTGGAGGTCTCCGATGACCGTCACGCCGACACCCCCACCGCCACCGCCACCCGCTGGATCGTACACACCGCCGCAGGGCAGTTACACCGTGCCGCCCGGCGCTCCCCCCGCGCCGCCACAGAAGTCGGGCGGCTGCTGGAAAGCGCTGGCCATCGGCTGCAGCGTCATCCTCGTGCTCGGGTTTGTCGCGGTGATCGCGCTGTTCGTATTCGTCTTCAGCGTCATCAAGCGCAGCGACGTTTACCGCCAGGCATTCACGCGCGCGACCAACGATCCCCGCGTGATCGCTGCCCTCGGTACACCGATCGAGAAAGGTTGGTGGGTCATCGGCAAGGTGAGTCTCGACAACGACACCGGCAGCGCCAACATCGACTTCCCCATCTCCGGACCGAAGGGAAGCGCGCACGTGCACGCCGTGGCGTCGTACGACGGCAACACCTGGACCTACTCGTCGCTGGTCGTCAGACCGGATTCCGGAGGTGAGATTGACGTCTTGCACCCGGCGGCGAGCTCGGCAAAGGCAAGAGCGTCCGGGCCATTCTGAATAGCCGACATCAGCGATCAAACAAAGGAAGTGGCTTTGACATAGCAGCGAGCAGTTTGCCATCTTGGATGAACAGAGAGAATTGCATCGCCAGGCCTAAAGGATTGTCGTCAGCGCGTCGTGTCAAGCGTCAGTTGACCGCCAATTGAAAGGAATCCTTCCTGGCAGTGACTCGCGGCGCACAAACGATATTTGCCGGGCGCGACGTTTGGAATCTCGCCTGGCACACCATTGTAGTCGAGCTTGGCGCCTTGTGATCGCGCCCAAGCGAACAGGTCGTTTGTCGGAATGAGCTGGTCGTTAAATGTGATCTTGATTGGTTTGACGCCGGACGTCCAAATCAGTTTGAGGGTGCCGCCGCGCGGTGCCAATTCAAGAGCGATCGGGTCCTGATTTGTCGGCACGTCGAAGGTCTCTAACGTACGGCCAGGTGACCAGACCACGATGATGACATCGTTGACCGAGTTGGGCACATCGAACCCAAAGCCTCCCTCGAGATCCGTGGTCGCTTGTTCCTGTCGCGCCGATCCTCCCAGGATTGCGTATCCATGAATGCGTGCCCCCACGACAGGCTCCCCGTTCGATCGCACAGCCCCTTTGATCGTTCTGACACTTTCCAGGGAAAGCTCGATGTTTTCAACCTTTCCATCCTCCGGAACGTTGACTTCAATCCGTTTGCTGTAGTCGTGCGTTCGTGGATCTCTAGCCTGGAGATGAACCGGTCCGTCATGGATTGCTCGAAACCGAAAAAGGCCGTCGCCTTCGCTCGTTCGTACCATGGGGCGTCCGGCCGAAAGCAAGGTGACAGGAACGGCTGATAGACGCTTGCCGTTGGCATCCAGCACCCAACCTGACACCTCCGTGGATGGTAACTTGATATCGACATCGTCCTTTTCGATCGATATTTCGGTGGTGGTTGCGATTGCTTCCTGTGGGGCGTCGACATCAACGATCCATTTGCCACGCCGCGGAAGGTTGACGGTGAAACGCCCGTCCAGATCGGTCGCGGTTCTGATTTTTTCCACGCCACCGCTGCCTCCGAAAAGCAATGTGGCCGACGGTACCGACGAATCGCCTATCGTCACTTTGCCGGAGACGCTACTAACGTCGAGATTGACCTCATAGTCAGTGGCGCCGGCGGTGATTACGACATCGCGGTTGGCGAGAATGTTTTGCTTTGAGTCTTTGAGAAAAATGCGAACGGGTCCTTCTACCTGATCCGTTGCGTCGAAGATACCCTGAGGCGAAGCGACCCCGCTGCCGGCATTCAGAGACCCTGACCCGAACCCGACGCTGCGCCAGAGCTCTACACGCCACCAAATGCCGCCAGGACCAACGGGCGGTTGGATGTGGAAACGAACGCTGAGGGCGGGCTCCAGCGCGATTGACCGCCGTGGTGTCGATTCCTTCCCTGCGTAAAGCTGAACGGGAATTAGAACGGACGCATAGCCCTTCGCTTGCGTCTCAAGGACGTACCTGCCAGGCGCAAGCGGTGTTAGTTGGACAACACCTTTCTTTGTGAATATACCCTCCGCTACAGGGACACCAAGGCGAATCGCCGCGGCTGATACCGCAGGCGCGGACTCATGCCGTATCAGGGCATGAACCGGAACCTGGACGCGCTTAGCGAAGTTACTGTCCAGCCATACGAGAAGCGACGCCCCTCTTACCAGTTTGACTGTTCCCAGATCGATCACACCAGCAACGGGTAACTTCACGTCCCACTTGTGATAAGGCGCGTATCCATCGACGCGAATCGCAATGTCGAGGGGTGTCGCCGGTAGAGTGCATCTCCATTGGCCGGTCTTCTCTGTCGAGCAGTCGAACGATGTCTCGCGCGGCAGCTCTGGCGGCGCGCGAGGGTCGGGCCGCGACGAAACCACAACCCTAACCGTAACCGGAGTAGGAGGCTGCGGATCTGGGACCTTCACCAGACCTTGCAATGTGGCAGTCTGCCAGACATCCATCGCGTATTGCCGGTGCGCACCGCCCGCCGGGAAGACAACTCGCTGTGGGAGTGCCCAGAAGCCTTTCGTCTCCAGGCTCACATCCCACTCGGAACCTTCCTGTTCGGTGATGATAAAACTCGATGGATTGAAGTTCACGCGACGCATCACGGACTTGTTCGAAGCGGACTGAAGGACAACCGCCCCTCGGGCGTCACATTTCGGCCCGCTGTGACACTTTACGGTAACATCGATCGAGCTTCCATAGCTGGCACAGGCCAGCAGCAAGCACGTTGCGGTTACGATGGATATTCTTTTAGTCATGACATCCCACAGTAGTGAACCCTGCGCTAGACTCTTTCAAGCGATACACGTCAAAAACATCTGGACCTATTCCACACATATGGGCATCTCGTGAGCAATCGTGTATGCCAGCGACCCCCACAACCCCAGGGGAAACCTTCTTCGCGACACATGGTGTACGCGCCTGAGGTACGACGACGTACCTGCGGTTCTTTGATGGCGATACCAAAGTACGGTAATCGGGCGCGGCGCTGAGACCCATACCTCACTTGCGTTTCTTTGTTGGCCGCCACAGTCGCGTCGCCTTCCGCCGAGGCCCTACAACGTCGATGATCGACGCAACTAGGTCAAAGACACGCAGAAAAAGATTCGGAATATTTTCGACGCCGCTCATCAGATCATTAACACCGCAACTTCAAAACTTCCTGATACTGAGAAGAGAGCGACAGTTTACATCGCGATGCGCTCTTCTCTTGGGTTAACGAACCACCTCCAACGACAGTAGCAGCCATCAGAACCTCAGCGGGCTGTTAAGGTTCCCTACTTGAAGTACGGATCATCTTTCACGATTCGCCACCATGCTTTCATACGACGCCGTACTTCTGGCCAGTCCTCAACGTTGAGGAGCAAAGCGACAGAGATATCACCGATGCTCACCGCGGCTTTTTCGATTGCCCATAGAGCATCCATTCGAACATGAGGAGATCGATCGGAGAGAGCAGCCAGAAGTGCCGGGATCGCTTTCCGGCTTCGGCGTTCGCCGAGGATCGCCGCGCAGACCTCCCGATTTAGCGCGTCGGGATGAGTTCTCAGGACGTCAATCAATAGATCATCAATGTCTCGCATCTTCTCCAGCCGACGCTGAATTGACGGATTTACCTTGCCCTCGCGAACCAACCGGTCCATGAGCAGTTGGGCTCTGTGGCGTTTCGTTTGCTTCAAGGTACTGGTACCGGAAGTGGTTCTGGAAATGGCATTGGTGGAATTGCTGGGACTGGATGTTCATCCAACCATTTCTTAGCACCGTCAAGCCAGTCGTTCAGCTTCTTCCACCACGAGCCTTCAGATTCTTGTGGGCACTCTGGAGGACCTCCACAAAAGCGAGACATGAACTCTGCGGCGAGTTTGCCGTGCATCGGGAAATACACCTCGCAGTGATCTTTTTGGAATTGAGGCAGATAGCGTCGCAGCATACCGCATGGGTCGCGCGGAGACTGACCGGAATTCTTATGATGTCGCGCCTCCTCCAGAGCACCGCTAATATTGCTCGCCCAACTGATACAGCGAGCCTTCCTTGCGCTAAGGCCGAGTGGGTCGGTATTCTCGACGGGATCGCCGTCTGCATACGCATAGAAATTTCTATCAGGAGAACCAACGCGATCCTCGCTGAGGAACCGTCCGGTGCTGGCATCGTAGTAACGCGCGCGGTAGTACCACGACGGCCCTCCGGTTTCACGACCCGTGTAGCCGAAGAGCTCGGAGATAGTTGCTGGGATTCCCCAGGCCGTGTACCGATTCGAGTTGGTCATGATTCCTGACGAATCGGTCGTCAGGATGATCGACCCGAGGCCATCGACGCCATAGTAAGAAATCGCGCCGTTTGCCGTGTGCTTGGCCAGCGGCTCGTCGATTCCGGGTCCGAATAGGTAGTCGGTCGACACGCCCGTGCTTGTGTTCCGTTCACCAACGGTGTGTGCTCCCTCACTGATGTAGCGGGTCGCAACGCCGTTGGGCCCCGCCGACCGGCGCCGCCCAAGGTAGTCGTAGGAGTAGCCCACGGAGAGAGAAGAGGTCAATCGGTTTGCGTAATCCCATCCGAAGGTGTCGCCGTGGGAGTTCATCGTCACATTGCCGTTCGCGTCGTACGTGTAGTCTGAGGGGCCGGCGCTGTCGTTGCGAATGCGCTGGCCGCTGTTCGGATTCGTGCCGTTCTTGAAAAACGTGTACGGAACCGTCGTCCCGTTAGTGGGGCGCCAACTGATCCGGTTGCCGATGGCATCATATGTCCACGTCTCGAAGGTCCCATTCGGATGGTCCTGCCGCGCTAGTTGGTACCTCGGATCATAGCTGTACTTCGTGAGGCCGGGTTCGAAGAAAGCTCCGCCCACGGCCGTCACGTTCACGCTCGTTCGCTGCCCGAGCATGGTGTAGGTTCCGGAAGGCCAATCGTAGTCGTACCCATAGTCGAACGACGCGAGGAGGTTCCCCTGCGGATCTTTGTTGGTGACGTTCGTCATTCGACCTTGATTATCGTATGAGAACAGGCGCGTCTGTCCGTTGGGGAACGTGATCGTTGAATAGCCGTTTGGCACGTAGCTGATGGTAAAGGCTCCAGGCAGCCAGCTCCAAGCGATGCTTGCAATGCGATCGGCCCAGTCGTAGCCATACGTGACGCTCTGCGTCGTCCCGGTGGTTCCTGTAGCGGGCTGGATCGTGTAGCCCGTCACGAGCGAGCTGCCGGGAGCCGGACCGCCGGAATACGTGTACGTCGTTGTTTCGGCGCCGACGATGTTTTGGACGGTGCGCCGCCACGATGAGTCGTACGTGAACTGATAGACGGTGGTCGCGGTCGGCCCACGGTCGTCAATCTCTGCGAGGTTCTGGCCTCCGCCTTGGCTCGATACTGCGTACTGGTAGACCTGACCGGCCCATCCTCCGGACGAACTGGAAATCCCTGGATAGCTGACCGCGAGAATCCTGCCGAGCGTGTCGTACGAGTACGAGACCTGCTGTCCCTTGCGATCGGTCTTCGAATAGAGCACGCCATTAGTGACGACGTAGGACTCGCTCGTCCCATCAGGAAACGTCGTCCCGCTCAACTCCCGGTTCGTGTTGTACGTGTAGGTGGTCGCGTTGCCGTTGGCGTCGGTAATCGTCTTCAGGAGATTGTTCTGATACGTGAATGCAGTGATATTGCCGGCTGCGTCTATCGCTTGCACGAGGTGGCCGAGTGCATCTTGTCCGCTCTTCGTGACGCGTCCGTTCGGATCGGTGACCGTCGTGAAGACGAGACCTGACGCGGAATCGTAATTGTCGTAGCTGTACGTGGTGACGAAGTTGAGCGTCGAGTTGGCGGTTGGTTTCGGCAGCGTTACCGAGGAAATGCGGTCGAGAGCGTCATATGTGTATGTTGTGACCTGTCCGTCGGGAGATGTCACGGAGGTTTGCCGGCCGAGCGAGTCGAAGCCGTAGGATGTCTGGTAGCCGGTGACCGAGATCAAATCGCCCGCGGCGTTGTAGCCGAATATCTTCAGCCGGTTGTTGTCGTCGATGACGGACAGCATATGGCCCTGAGCATCGTAGCCGTATGCAGCCAGTTGATCTTTTGTCGTCGTGTCGGAGCGGATGCGAGAGATAGTGGCCAGTGCGCCGGGGGCGTTCGTGCCTGGGGCGTTGTATTGGTACGCCCACCCCGCCCAATCCGTCCTCGGATTGCCGTTGCTGTCCTTCGGCATGATCGAAACAACCTTGTCGGGAAAATTCGTGTCGTAGGTATACCACCATGTCACGCCCCCAGCGGTCATCTTCTGGATGTTGCCCATGCTGTTGTACTCGTACGAGCTGAATCCTCCGCCGGACGAGTCGGAAGCAACATTCCCGAACGGGTCGTACGAGGTCGTGGGACCGTTCACGAGCCCGGTGGTGCTGTCGGAGTAAGCATAGTTCGTAGTGGCGAATGAGTCCGTTTTCGTAACGCTGCCGCCGATTGCGCTGGGCGAGTATGCGTAGACATACTTCTCGCCCGCGGAAGTAGCCGAGCCGTCGAATGCTCCTTCGGTATAGCTCTTCAGCTTTCCGTTCGAGTACCAGTCGAGGTCCGAGATCACGCGGTGCCAGCGATCGGCGATCCGGCTGAGGACCGGGCCGAAGCGTCCTGAAACATAGGTGTAGTACGTCGACCTCGATGCAGAGTCAGACGCGACAATTGGATCGGAAAAGCTGCTCAGCGTCCCGTTCCCATTCTCGTAGAAGTACTTGAGAATTCTTCCGGCACTGTCGGTGAGCGAAGCGATCCGGCCATCCGCACCCCAAGTCACATCGATGTACCGGCCTGACCCAGCGCTGTCCGCCATGCGCTGGATGCGTCCGGAAGCATCGTTCGTGCAGGTGATGACGTTGCCATAGTCGTCGGTGAGCGAAGCGAGCGAGCCGTCCGCGTTGAAGCGGTAGACGGAGCGCGTATGTTGCGGCGTCAAGGAGTACGTTCCGTCGGCATTCTTCACCAGCGAGTCGTAGCGCCCGAAGGGTGGCGTGAACCCGCTGCCACCGCCGGTTGTGAAACGATAGATCACCCCATCCGGCATGACGACGTCGGCTTCATAGGAATAGGTGCTTGGCGCTGAAACCAGGTACGTCGCGTAGTAGAGATGAGCCGTGAGGCTCGACGACCACCCCACCCCGAGCGGGCCATCGGCCGGCCGGCTGCTATCGTAGCGGCGCGAAACCGTCAGGGGGTACATGCCGGCTGTCGGTATCTGCAGGTCGACGAAATCGTTCACATACGTTCCGGTGGCGAGGTAGCACGGCGACTTTGAACATTTGTCGCATGCCTTCGGCTCACAGACCGGGGGAGGCGGGTCGGGCGGCGGGGACTGCGGAGGCCTTGTTCCCGGTACACAGAAACTGGCGAAGAGCGGCACGGCAAGCAGCATTAAGAACGCCGCCGAGGTGAAGATACGCACGAATCGGACGATCATAGAATCCTCATTCATAACGCACTGTGATGAGAGGCTTCAGAACTACGAAGCCTCCGGCGGTGTCTGTCACGGTAATTGTGGCTTCGTACAAACCCGGCGTGACCCACGCGCCGTTGTCGGCCCGGCCGTTCCAGTTCAGCGTCACCTGGCCTGCCGGCTGCGAAGCGGTCGTAAAGGTCCGCAATACGGAGCCAGAGGAGACGTTCTTGAACTGGCCCGTCAAGACCACGGAGCGCGACTGGAATGTCGTCACGGTCATGCTGAACGTCTCGCCGGTCGTCACGTTCGGCGCCGCCGCCGGGTTGAATATCGGCGACGAGATCGTAAAGTTCGAGACAGCCGGCGCCGTACCGTAGACGAGCGTCAGATTCCGCGGCCAGATGTCGTTGCGACGGATGACTGTCACGCCGACCGCATTAGCGGCCAGGAAGGAGCCGCTCACGCCCGTCCCGTACCACGCCTCTTCATGAGCGCCGCTCGACTGGTAGGCGCTCATCACGCAATCCCATGAGTTGCAACCGGGGTCGGTCTCCGTGATCGTCGGGGCTTTGATGATGACAACGTACGGCGTGGTTCCGCTGCACGCCGGAGGATCTCCGTCGCCGACGCAGTAGTTGATCCGAAGCGGCATGTTCGTGTACGGGTCGAAGTTGATACTGCTGTCGTTACAGGGGACGAGGCCACCGGAAGAATTGCGGCACTTCGGATACTGAAGTTGCGTCTGCGTCGTTCCGATGAAGTGGGTTCCGTCGTCCCACGTTACCGTCGTGCCATTCGCCGATACCGTCACGAAGTAGCGATACGTACCGTCAGGGACCAGTTGTCCGCTGTCATTTGTTCCGTTCCAGACGTCCTGATAGCTCCCTGCCGTTCGCACCGCATTGACGAGTGTTCTCACCGTGGCACCGGTCGCCTCGGACCGGATCGTGAGCGTCTCCGTGAGCGTGAGCGGGACATTCGAGGTGTACGTGACCGACCCTGCCGCGGCCGGGTTCAGTTGATAGATGTTCTGCGACGCCGTGAAGTCGGAGAGCGTCGGAGGAGTCACCGTGACGGTGAAGCTTCCCGAGACCGAGTTCGCATGCGAGTCAGTTGCGATGCATAGCACGACCGTCGAGCCATTCGGAAACGTCGAGCCCGACGCCGGGCTGCACGCGGGCGTAATCGCGCCGTCGCTGTTGTCCGTGGCGGTTGCCGTGTAGGTGACCACGGGGTTACCCGTGCTGACGTTCGAGGGAAGCGAGAGAACCGGGCGGATGGTGTCGGTCACGACGACGAGGAACTTGCCCGTTGACGTGCCGAAGCTGTTCGTTTGTGTGCAGGTCACCGTGGTGTCGCCCATCGGAAAGAGCGAACCGGACGCGCGATCGCAGGTCGCGCCGGCGGGATCGAACGTTACGTTGGCTCCGGATGGCGAGGTTCCCTCCGCGACCACGATCTCCGGGATGGCGAGAATCGGAGGAGTACCGGACAACGGGTTCACGACCACGGAAAAGGAGTTGGTTCCGGTGCCGAAGCCGTTCGTGACCGAGCAGGTGACGGTCGTCGTGCCGATCGGGAAGAGCGAGCCGGATGCGTGGTCGCAGCTCGCGCCCTGCACATCGAAGGTGACGAAAGCCCCGGACGACGATGTCGCATCGGCGACGACCACTTCAGGAAGGGAAGGTACCGGCGCAGCGCCGCCCGTACGGGAGACAACGCTCAAGACTACAGGCCCGATGGTTGTCGTGGCGCCGCCCGCATCGGTGGTCTTTATTGTGACGGAGTACTGGCCCACGTTCATTGCAACAGCCATCGGAATCCACACCTGGAGCTGGGTAGGCGTGGAGGTGTTCGGCGCGAGCTCGAAAACCTGACTGTTGCCCGCGAAGTCGACGAGCGTCGATGATGCGCCGCTCAGATTGCTGCCGCTCAGTGTGACGAATGTCTCCTGACACTCAACCACGAACACCTGCGAGGGCGTGATCGTGAACGTCTGGGCATAGCCCGCCGCGGTCGCCGACAGGATAACAGCGACAACTGCCCAAACGCGCACTCCGCGGATGCACGCGACGTTGCGTTTCTCGTCCTGGCCGGCGGTAGCCGGCCGTGTCATTTCCCACCTCCAGCGGCAGGCGCAGGTCCGTCAACGCGGACCTGAATGGTGTTCGCCGCGACCGGCCCCCAATCGCTGTTCCAGTTGATGGAGACCCGCGAGACGTTTCGGCCTCGATGGAGTGGGACTTCAACCACATCGCTCGTCTTCCGCGACGGGGTGCCGATGCTCTGCCCGTCGACAAAAAGCTCAACCGTCGCCGGGTGTCGCCGAAAAGCTGCGGCGGTCGGTCCTTCGACCCTGAGCCGCAGCCGGAGCGCGCGGGTTCCGTTCATGATCCACGCGCGCTCGGCCGCCGACCACGCCGCATTCAGCGGTTCGATCACAAGTGCTGGCGAGACATCATCGGCAGTGGTAAGCCCGGCGTGGTGCTTTCGGTGCTGACGGTCTGTGAACAGCGAAGCCCCGCTGCGAAGGCTGAGCGTGTCGACAAACCGACGCTGCCGGTTACCGAACGTGACGATCGAGTTCTCCGGCAGCGGCGTCGCGGCGATAGCAACGACGAAATCTTCGAGGTCCGGGATGAAGATGCAGCCGCTCTCATCATATCCGTTCCAATGCTCGGCAATCGTTCCACTCACTCGCGGTTCGCGATTGACGAGTGTCTTCATCACCGGTCCCACGAGCTTCTTGGTCTTCGGATCGACCGCGGCGGTCCCGGCCTGGATGTGAACGCGTGATGCGCGAGAGAGGTTGTAGGCGAGTGTTGCCGCCCGCCGATCGTACGAACGTGCTTCGATCGCACCCATTGCCGCAGGCTCATTCGCCGGAAAGTACGTGTCCGTTCCCCCAGGGCCGCGCCAGTCGATCTTGAGCGAATACGCCTCATCAGCGACAAATCGGCCGCTGTCGTCGCGGCCGTCCCAATGAAGCGTGACTGAGCCGCTTGCGGGCTGGGCATTGAGGAGAGCGCGGACAGGATAGCCGTCGCGGTCGACTATAACGACCGATGCTCGTCCTGCCTGACCAAAGTCGATCGTGACTGTGGCGCTCTCCGCTGCAGCAACATTCAGAGACTGCCGATCGACATTGACCGATCGAATTGGGCGTCCAGCAGCGGTGGCGGTGTGGAGTCCAAGAGCCGAGAGAAGAAGAAAGCCAACAATGTGTCGCATGAACGCTCCAAGGTGCGGTCACTCAAGTTGCCGATCGTCGAATGCCTTGCGCCATCCACTGATGGAGTGCCGCAAACGGCGGAATACCCGCCGCTCATTGGCTCTGAATCCCGAAGAGCTCTGCTTCCGTGACCCGTCGCCCAACGAGGGCTGAACACGCCGCGACGAGCCTGTCTCTCGTTCCGGCCCTGCCGAGACTGCCCTTTCGCATGCGGAGGATCGTCGGCCTGCTGAGCTTCGCCTTCCGCGCCAGCCGGGCCGACCGTACGCCGTGGGCGCGCAACCATCGGTCGAACTGCGTGTCGAGTTCCATTGGCATCGAATTCACTCCTCGGCGAGCGTGATCGGAGCGGACGGGTTGCGGCTGGCGGCGAGATGCAGAGAGAGATTGTCCGGTCCATCATTTCCGCTTCAAGGCAAGTGGCACGAGGAACTGCATGTGTGCCTTTCGAGGTGAGGTTCGGCCGCCAGCCGCCATAACAGTCATGTCCTTCCGCTCCTCTCACGCATTCAGTCGGAAATCGTTTTCATGAGAAGGTTCACCTGGTCGGAAATACAGCGAATCTGCGCCGCGAGACGAGCGGCTTCCAGCGGCGCGGCTCGTTCGGTCTCGCACATATCCATTGCTTCACCCATCAGCAACATGGCATCGGCGAGCAGGTCAGCAACCCGTTCCCGCGTCGGCAGACCGAAGAGTCCCGACGCTCTGCCGCGTAGCCGCCAAGGGAGACGCGGCGCGAGACGTATCCGATAAGCAGTCGTTCGGCTGTTCCGGGTCGCGTGGAAGTACGCGAGCGCCTGACGTATGGGTCCTGCGGCGCGATGGAGAATCATCGTGTGGCTCCGTTCGCATGCCGAGAGTGGCAAGCCGCTGATGTTAGAACGCGGATTAGCGAATCGATCATTCAGCTCTGCCTAGCGCATGTCGCGGATGATTCTACGGATGACGACTGCGATGAGGCTCTCACGGTCAAACATAGATCCTTCACTCTTTTTCTCTCCTCCACTCAGCGTTTATGTGTGGCGATCAATCCGGGGAGAGACCCTCTTCTCTTTGAGGGATGACCAGTTTGCCGAAATCGTCACATCTAACATAGTGGGAAGGATGGATAAGGACGGATACGTTATTGTGGCAGATGACGATGCTGCGTTGATTCTCTCCGCGCGCGCTTGTGATGGCCTACATGCTGAACGCCGAACAGATGCTCCGCTCGCAACGCGCGGAAGCCGCGTACCGGGCACACTACGATCTGCTCCGCTTCATCGCTGCCCGCCGGTTCAAAATCCCAACCGACGAAGTCTCCGGCATCATTCACGATGTCTTCGTCTCCTTCATCCGGCACGAGTCGAAGGTCGCTCGGAGTCCGATCGACGAGCGTGCCTGGCTCATCGGCGGAGTCTGTAACGCCAGCCGCTACTACTGGCGCAAGCACCGCGGCGAGGAGCTTCCGCCTGACATCGAGGAGTATGTCGACCCGACCTCCGTTGCGGACGAAGCGATCACCCGTTTGCTTCTGGCCGACGTGTTGCGCAGTCTTCCGGAGCGATGCCGCGATGTTCTCCGCAAGCGCTACAGCGAGGGCTATACGCTGGAAGAAATCGCCGCGATAACATCGCTTGCGCGAGGCTCAGCGAAGAACCTCATTTCCAAATGTCTCCTCGCCGCTCGTGCTGCCTTCAACCGGCTCCGGAGAACGAGCGCATGAGCGGCCATCGCCACTACACGACGAAGGATCTTCTGGAGTACCTCGATGAGAACGAGGACAGCGTGAAGGTCGCGGCGGTCGAGACTGGGGTCGCATCGTGCGTTTCCTGTACCGGTCGATTGCGCGAACTTCGCGCGTTCCTGTGTTCCGTCGCGGCGCCCGAAACGTGGAGGGAAGTCGCCACACCGGACAGCGAGCGTCCAAGAATTGTGGACATTCTCGCGGATACGGATCGGACCGATGACGAGAAGTTCTCCGCGGAACACAACTTTGCGGTACTTCTCTCGCGACCTGTGCAGACATGGCCCGCGTACTTCGTTGCGCACGCCGAGGCGGCGACCGAAAGCCTGATGAGACTCATCATCGACGCCGCAATCGCGGAGCTCGATCGTCGACCGTCATACGCGCTCATGCTCCTGGACGCCGCCGATTCAATTGCTCCTCGCGTCAACGACCCAACCGGGCAGATCGAATGCCGGAGCGAGATCTGGAAGAACCGTGCGAACGCACTACGGATCCTAGGTCGGTACGACGAAGCCTTGAGTGCTACCGTGACGGCAGAGCGCTTCGCGGACGAGATCGCCACCGGCGGCTTCATGCTGGCGCAGATCATCTACACGCGCGGCACTGTGCTCTTCAAGATGGGCCGTTTTGCGGAGACGATTCAGACTGCGCGCGATGCAAGCCAGCGCTTCGCAGAATATGGCGATGTGAAGCGGGTGATTCACGCGCGGAATCTCGAGGCGATCGCACACACGGAGCAAGGGGAGACCGCCGAGGGTCTTCGCGTCTACCTGCTCATCGCCGAGCAATTGCAACGGGTCGACGACCCACAGATGGTGGCATCTGTCACGAAAAACATCTCGGTTTGCCACAGCCGCCTCGGCAACTACGGTGAGGCAATCACCTACTCTTACGCAGCCCAACGGCTCTATCGCGCGCTCGGATCCGAGTCGGAGATCATCCGTACCGAGTGGACGCTTGGGGCGATCGATCTGCTAGTTGGCGATACGCAGCGCGGATTGGCACGGCTTCGGGGTGCGGCTGCCGCATTCGAAGCGCTCGGAATGCTCGCCGATGCCGGCTTCGTGAAGCTCTCCTTGACCGAGGAACTGTTGCGACTCGAGGAATGGGACGAGGCAGGCGCGATGGCCGGCGAAGCGGCTGAGACGTTTGCCAGTGCAGGTGCGAAACTTCATCTCAGCACGGCACTCTCCTTTCTTCGCGAAGCCGTTCAGGGACGTTCCGCGACTCCGGAGCTCGTCCGGTACGTTCGCGAGTACGTGACGGCGGACGAAGAAGGGCGAAGCTTCGAGCCGCCATCGCAGGTGCAGTAGCTCACGGCAACGCTGCGAAGCTATCTACCTGTTACCTGGCTTGTCGTCCTGGGGAGCTATGCGGCGATCACTCACTGCGCGGGGTTCTTTCGGCACCCTGGGATCTCGTATTGGGTTCCGGCGGCCGTCGAAGCGCTCGTCCTGGCGCTCGCAGTTCTCGCAGGCGCTGCTATCGCGTCGCGGCGTATACGGGTCGAGCCACACAACTAGGTTTGGCTTCATCAGCTCGATGCGGTATCGGTCTAATTTGATGCGGCATCGATCCAATTTGGAGCGATTTCGATCCGGCTGGAGCGGTATCGATCCAATCTGGAGCGAATTCAATCCAATTTGGAGCGAATTCAATCCAATTTGGAGCGAATTCAATCCAATCTGGAGCGAATTCCATCCAATCTGGAGCGATTTCAATCCAATCTGGAGCGATTTCAATCCAATCTGGAGCGAATTCAGTCCGGCTGGAGCGGCATCGATCCAATCTGGAGCGATTTCGATCCGGCTGGAGCGGCATCGATCCAAGTTGATGCGATTTCGGACCAATTTGGACCGGTACCGGAACAATCCGATGCGGCGTCGGAACGGCAAATACCGGTATCAGCAATCTATAGTTTGCTGTTTCCGCAACGACAGCAGTGTGGAACCTTTTGCCGGGCTGATGCGTCTAACCTGAGTCGGATCGATTCAGACCACGGCGCGGCGCGCCGCCGCGGCGTGAAAATGACAGGCCAGGCATGGCCAAACGGTCGCCCCTAACCTTCACGGAGACGCGTAGTTGATGAAAGGAGATATGACATGACAGTCACCCCGAGCCCTACACCCACTCCCGACAGTCCGGCGGTCCTCGCCGCCACAACAGCCGACGCGATCGCGGCGGAGCTTCGCAACATTATCGGAACGTTGCAGACAGCCGTGCCCGATCTTATGAAGTTCGACGCGCGCCAGGTCAGGCGGATCGCGGCGAGCGCGAAATTCGGCAGCGAATCGATCGTACCGACGATCAACGTTTCTTCCTCGGTACCGAAGGCGAAGGACCGCGCCATGTTCGACATCCATGCCGGTCAGCTTGCACTGCAGTACCGCGATCAGATCCTTCCGCTGGCAAAGCAGATCGGTGAGTTTGCCGCCGACCTCGAGTTCACCATCGACAACATGCTGGCCGCTGCCGCCGTTCAGGCGCTTCAGACTTACAGGTGGGCACAGCATGTGGTCCGGCAGCCGGACGGTGCCGAGTTGCAGAGTTATGTCGATCAGATGTCGAGCGCGGTGAAGAAAACGATCAACCACCGCAAACCGGCCGCCTCGACCCCGAAACCAACCCCGACGCCCGCCGGCGCGCATGGTTTTCTTCCGATAAAGAACAACGAGCCCGAGGACGTCGCGGACCGGTTTGAACAGGCCCTGCGAGACGTCACCGAATAATCTGGGACAGGCGTAGCGCCACCGGCGCTACGCCTGTTTTTGTGACAGTTCGATACCGCGTTCGTCATCGACCGCAGATCTCCCCGTACAGCGTCTCCAGCCGCGTGATCCGCAACTCCTTCGAAAACCCGCGGATGACGTGTTCTCGCGCGTTCGCGGCAACCCTCGTTCTTCGCGGCTCATCGTCGATCACCTCGGCGATGGCACGGGCGAGCGCCGTGACCTCCTTCGCCGGAATCAGCCAGCCGACCTCCGGCGAGGAGACGAGCTCGCGGTTGCCGCCGCAGTCGGTGGCGATCACCGGCTTGCGCATGGCCATGGCCTCGCGGATCGTGCCGGTGATGCCGGTGCCGGCCCATGAGGCGTCGACGACGAGGTCGCACGAGGCGAAGACATTCGGCATGTCGTCCCGGTACTCGACCGGCGTGACGCGGTCCGCGATTCCCCGCTCCTTCGCGTACGCACCAACTTCTTCGCGCTCGCTCTCATCGCGGCAGCCGATCAGCGCGAGATGAGCATGCGGATGCGTCGGAAGGATGGCAGCGATCGCGTCGATCAGCTCTCTCCACCCTTTCCACTCGCGTACACCGACCTGGGCGAGAAGAAAGGCGTCACCGGCGATCCCTTTCTCGCCGCGGAACGTTCTGGCATCCCATTTCGCCGGATCGAAGAGTGTGACGTCGGTCCCGGCGTAGACCACTTCGACTTTCTCCGCCGGCAGGCCGCCGCTGTCGACGATCACGTGCTTGATCTGTTCGCAGACGGTAACGATGCGATCGACGCGGCGCGTGCGGTACTTGATGCGGTTCCAGAGATCGAGCGGGAAGGAGACGCCGCGGTTGACGACGAAGGCCCCGACGGGTTGCATGAACGTGGCGGCCAGCGCCAGCGAATGGGCCACTCCCTTGTGCACGTGAACGACATCCGGCTTCATCTCCCGAAAAAGGCGCCCAAGCTTCCAGGCGCTGACGACGTCGAACCCGCTTCGCATCGGCAGGCCGGCGAACGCGACCCCCGCCGCGCGCGCCTTCTCTTCCATCACATCGTCAGGGCGGCTGACGATGGTGACCTCATGCCCCCGCTCGCGCAGACCGGCTGCCGCCTGAAACATCTGGTGCACCGATCCGGTGTTGAACTGGTTGAATTCGAGGATCTGGAAGATGCGCATCGGCGAGGGCGCGGATTGTAGCGGCGGTAGCGCGCAAGCGCGCACTTGCTATATCGTTTCCGGTCCCCGGAAGTACTTAAATTACTGAGCTCACGATGTCTGACAAACCAAAATCCGAGATCAAAGTAACGGACAAACGAATCTTCACCGCCGAGGGAGAGATCCGCGAAGAATTCCGCCAGGAGATCAAACCGGGCGATCCCTTCGCCGCGAAACCGGCGGAGAAAGTCGCCGAGCAACCTGCCGCCAAAGCCGAGCCCAAACCGGCGGAGCGGAGGCAGGCCGCGAATCCTGAACCCCCTCCCGGCGGAGAGCGGCGAAACAAGTCGATCGCCGACAAAGCGCAGAATCCCGGCACTCCGTTTGCCGACTTCATCGAGCCGCTCATCGCCCAGGCGTACGTCTCGCTGGGGATGTTGCGCGATCCGTATGGCCAGAAGCCGAAGATCGACGTCGGTGCCGCGCGCCAGATGATCGAGATCCTGACGATGCTCAAAGACAAGACCGCGGGCAACCTGACGCCGGACGAGGATGATTTTCTAACGACGCATCTGGGAGAATTGAAGCTCGCGTTCGTCCAGCGAACGAAGAGCATTACATGAAATCCCGTCTCCTCCCGCTTCTCGCCGTGTGGTCGTGCCTGGCGTCGCCGGTGGCACGGGCGGAGGAACTTGCGCCCCGCGATATCTGGCCTCAGGCGACCTCCGCCGCGGATGCGGGCAATCTCGATGCGGCAGCCAAGAAGACCAGCGAGTTGACCGAAACCGGCAGGACGTACGGCATCAAGACATACCCTCTTTACGCGGTTTCGGCCGCATCGCTGTCACGTCAAGCAGCAAAGCAGGGAGCCAAGCCGGCCGCCGATTGGGCCGCTCGGGCGGCCGACGCGCTCGACCCGATCTCGCCGGCGGTTGCGTTCATCGGCGCGGATACCGCGGCCGACTCGAAGAACTGGGGAGGGGCGCTGACGGCGGCGCTTCGAGGCTTCGCCAACATTTTTCGCGACTATCGCTCGCGCCTCCTCGGACGAGCAGATTTACTGATCACGATCCTGCTGGCCCTCGCCCTGACCACGGCGATCTTCGCGATCTCCCTCCTCGTCCGCTACGGCCGCGCAATGACCCATGACTTCCGCGAGATTCTCGGCGGAGTGATGCACGGCGGGTCGGTCTCCGTTCTGGCGTTTGCTCTTCTTTTTCTACCGATTTTTCTCTGGCTGGGACCGGTCTGGCTGATCTTCTACTGGTTCATCATCTTCTTCAGCTACGCGAAGCCGGGGGAACGGATCCTGATCGTTCTCCTCTCGCTGCTGATCGCCACCGCGCCTCTCGCGCTCGATCTGGCCTCGCACTGGATCGCGGGTGTCGACAGCCCGGTGGTCATGTCAGCCATCGCCAGCGAAGAGCGCAGCTATCAGCCCGACGCCCTTCGCCGCATGCAGGAGCTGGTCAACATCGTTCCGGACGACGCCGTGCTCCACCTCCTGATCGGCAACCTCTACCTGCAGGATGGCGAAGAGCAACAGGCCAATCTTCATTACCGGCGCTCGGCGGATCTGCATGACAGCGCGGGCGCCCACGTGAACCTCGGAGATCTCCACTTCTTCAACAACGATTTCGCCACCGCGGTGACGGAGTACAACAAGGCGGAAACGCTCGACCCGCGGCTGGCCATCGCCTACTACGACGACTCGATCGCGCTCGGCGAGCTGTACAAATTCGACCAGCAGGCGCAGAAGCTCGATCAGGCAAAGAAGATCGATCGCTCCTATATCGAACGCCTCAACTCCGAGCCGCCGGCGCAGAAGGTCGTTCTCTATCACCCGACGATCCCGCAGGCGTGGGCCGTGTCGTCGAGCATCGCCAGGCGCGGCGTGGCGCGCTCGCTCTTCGGCAATTACGCCTGGTTCGATCCGGCCGAGAGCGTGCGTAATCCGCTCACGCTCGGAGCACTTCTCACCGTCGTCCTGGCGCCGCTCGTCTTCCTCAAGCGCCGCAGGGCGGGCTTCGCCGGCCAATGCATCAAGTGCGGCCGGACCTTCTGCCCGCGCTGCAAATCGGCGCACGAAAGCACCACCTTCTGCACGCAGTGCATCCACATCTACCTGAAACGTGACGGCGTTTCGATGGCCACGAAGCGCGCCAAGCTGGAAGAGGTCAGCGAGCACCTCGGCGGAGTGCTGACGCGCAATCGCTGGCTGGCCGGCTTCCTCCCCGGCTCCGCGCAGCTCATCGAAGGACGTACCGTCGCCGGCACCATCGGCGCCTTCGTCTTCCTCTTCTTCGTCTCTCTGGCCATCCTCTCCGGCCGTCTTGCTCCGGTCCTGGCACCGGGAGAGGTTGCCAAGACCATCGTCCGTATCGTGGCGATCGTTCTCGCTCTCGTCCTCTGGCTTCTCATGTGGCTGCCGATCTATCGGCGGCGGGTAACCGCGGTGTAGACCATGGCACTCGAAGGGACACTCAAAGACTTCAGCCTCGCGGACATCTTCCAGCTCATCGGGCTGCAGCGGAAGACCGGAGTACTGACGCTGCGCGCCAAGGACGACACGGTGACCGTGACGTTCCTCGACGGCAAAGTCGTCGGCGCCGATTCATTGAGCCATCGCCTCGAGAACCGCCTCGGGCATGTGCTGATCCGCGGAGAGCTGCTGACTCAGGACCAGCTCAATCGCGCTCTCGAGATCCAGAAAGAGACGCTGCAGCGCCTTGGATTCATCCTCGTCCACTACGGAATCATTTCGGTCGACGCCCTCAAACAAGCCATCCAGCTCCAGATCCTGCAGATCGTCTTCCGTCTCTTCCGCTGGAAGGATGGCGACTACCACTTCTCCCAGGAAACGACCATCGAATACGACCGGGACTATGTCGTCCCGGTCAGCGCCGAATCGATCCTGATGGAAGGGGCGCGGATGATCGACGAGTGGCCGATCATCGAAAAGCGCATCCGCTCGTACGACATGGTCTTCCGCAAAAAGCTGACGGACCAGGAGATCGTCGTGGTCGGCGCCGAGGATGCGGATGAGGTCGACTTCGATTACGACTCCACGGCGATGCGGCGCCGCAAACAGATCGCCGGCGACAGAATCCGCATCTCGCGCGAAGAAAAGTCCATATACGACCTGGTCGACGGCACGATGAGCGTGCGCGAGGTCCTGGAGTTGTCGAAGTACTCAGAGTTCGACACGGCCAAGGCTCTGTACGAGTTGCTCACCCGCGATCTGATCGAAGAGGTGCGCGGCAGCGCCGCGGCGGCGGTACTGGCGCAGGTGACGCCGCTCGACGAGACCGAGGTTGCCGAGACGCCGGTCCCATTGCCGCTGGTGGCCGTCCTGGCGCTGCTGGCCATGCTTTCGCTGGCCACGTCCTTCCGGAACCCTCTCAACTCGCTTTATCCGCTCGGGCCCGCGCAGCGAGCGTCGTCCGTCGCGGAGACGCGCAAGGCGATCTCGATCGAGCGCATCGAACAGATCGGCGAAGCGGTCGAAGCGTACAGTCTCGTCAACGGCCACCTGCCGCCGCGGCTCGCCGACCTCACACCTGTCTACATCTCGCCGTCGCTACTGCACGACCCTTGGGGCCACGCCTACAAATACCTTCCGCAGCCCCAGCGCTACCTTGTCATCGGCTTCACTCCCGACGAGAAACCCGACACCGATCTCTTCCTATCCCACGTCATCGACGCCGGCGCGCCGTCCGCCGCCGCATCGAAGCCAGTCACCGGAGGAATTCAGTTGCTCGACTAGCCTGCATATCTCACATGCTCACTTGAATTGTTCCCTCGAGGGCATTGCCACTCCCTTCGTCGAGAGCCCTTCTCCCCCCGCGGTTTCTTGCGGGGGGAGAAGGTGGCGAAGCCGGATGAGGGGGGCGCTTTACGAGATATGGGCGATTTACCGAGGCTGGTCCGGGAGCGCTCGAAGGTGCGCGAATGACGTCCTCGTGAAACGCCCCCTCATCCGCCTTCGGCACCTTCTCCCCCAGCAAGAAACCGCTGGGGGAGAAGGACTCTCGATTGGAGGTACTGCCG